>Ga0180433_10000265_pt1 | contig 92491 bp, 93 predicted proteins | sample SS_ome_8_FD_132980 | JGI IMG/M metagenome (GOLD analysis project Ga0180433, IMG submission 132980) | Hypersaline lake sediment archaeal communities from the Salton Sea, California, USA - SS_1_D_1 metaG | ecosystem: Environmental > Aquatic > Non-marine Saline and Alkaline > Hypersaline >... | reverse complement strand
TTTCTACCTTTCTTACCATCTCGGCGAATGTGACAATTTCTATACTTTTTTATGTTTTTATGAGCTGGTTTGGCGAATATCTCCGGGTGCAAATATTATCCCCGCAAAAAATCCTCGCTTTTATTTATAACTTAAGTTATCAAATTTTTCCTCATTACGAATTTTATGACCTGCGGATGAGAATTGTTCACGATTGGGAACCGCTGCCATTCTGGGTCGTCAGCGCTATATTTTTTTATACGTTGATTTATGTATCTTTTATTCTTACGCTGGGCTATCTAAAAATACGGAAGAAATCTCTATGAAAACGAAAGTATATTTTTTTAGTTTACTTTGGGCACTCAGCGTTCTCTACCTTGCCCCCAGGATAGATGGGTTCAACCATGACTTCATTAAATCTAAAGGCATTTCGGAAAGGGATATTGTTTTTAGAACGCTGGGGGAAGCTAAAAACCTGGTGGCTGATTTAACTTATCTAAAGGCTGACGAATACTACCACGGTGGCGTAAGACATAAAAATTTAGAACCTCATGTTTGTCTCCTGCGGGATAAAGAAGAACAGATTGGAAGAAAAGGGTTAGTCAAAGACCTGCCCCATCTGCATAAACATGCGGATGAAAACGAGGGTGAAACGGAAAAAACATGCATATTTAATATTCTTCCGCGAATCGGCGGTGAAATTTCTATTCATCAACACCGGCACCTTCATGGCGAAGAAGAAAAGGAAGTTGTGCCCTGGCTTTATTACTCAGTCAAACTTAACCCGCATAATATCGAGGCCTATGTGATTGGCGCCTACTGGGTAGGTTCGAGATTAGGAAAGGTGGATGAAGCTTTAAAATTTTTAAGGGAAGGGATGAAATATAATCCAAATGCCTGGCAGATTTATTCTGAAATGGGTAATCTTTATTTTACCGAGAAGCAGGATTATCCCCAGTCAATAAGATTTTATTCTAAAGCAGAATTGTTAATGAATGAAGAAAACTGCGATAAGTTTGATATGAGCCATGTTTTGACCTTTCTGGGAGCCAGTTACGAAAAAACAGGCAGGGCGGATAAAGCTATAGAATATTACCGGAAAGATCTTAGGCTTTTCCCTACACATGAGGGATTAATAAAAAGAATTAACAATCTTGAAAAAACAATCTAAAAGGGCAAAGGGCCGTATTTGAAGGATAAAGCGAGCGGTGAGGTTCTGAGCTCCTAAAGAAGGGGGACAGAGAGATGATGCCATATTGGATTATATCTTTAATCGGTTCGGGAATGGTTATTTTGGGGATGATTATTTTGCTTCGGCCTTTGGCTGGCCCGGTAATTATTGATTTTGTCTCTAAAAGAGGAAAGGGCCGACTTTATTTGGTTGGCGCGATAAGAATATTTCTGGGGCTTTTACTGCTTTTTTCCGCCCAGGAAAGCAGGGCTTATTCCTTTGTTATCAGCCTGGGTATAATTATTTTTACGGCCGGGCTTTTGACATTTTTTATTTCTCAAAATAAAATAATGGCTATTTTTTCTTATTGGAAGGAGAAACCTCTTTATGTTTTTCGTCTGCTTAGCTGTTTAGTCATGGCCATTGGATTTGGATTAATATACGCCGCGTTTTAAATTGAGTTTTGCGCATACTAAAATACCTTAAATTCCGTAGACTTGACATTCGGACAGTGCCCCCCGCCATTGAGGAGGGGAGAGGGTTGACAGGAGGAGAAATGACCGAGGAAAAAGAGAAGAAAGAGATTGATAAGGCCGCAGAAGAAAATCCGAAAGAAAAGGAACAAAAAGAGGCGGCCAAAGAAAAAGCCGCCAAGGAACCGTCAAAAGAGGAAGTTAAAGAGGTGAAAAAAGAGGTGCCCCAAAAAGAAAAGGAAGAAGGGTCAAAGGAAAAAAAAGAGGCGCCGAAGGAGGAAACAAAAGAAAAAGCGGCCGTTCCTCCAGAGGGAAAAGGGAAAAAAAGGAAAAAAATAAACCGGATGACGTTAGAGGAAGTAGAGAAGCATCTTCAAAATTTAGAAACAAAAGGAGGGCTAACTTCTTTGTATGGCCAGCATCTTTTAGAGCGGCAAAAGGAAATTAAAGGGCAAAAGGAGACGCCTCTTGATTAAAAAGTTACAGCGCATTAAGAACTTTATGATAGAGGATCTTTGGCGGGTAGACGCAAGAAATATTTCCCGCCTTAAAGGATTCCTCCTTCATCAGCTCAAAGTTATTTACCTCATTTGGAAAGGTTTCATTAAAGGAACTATCCATCTGCAAGCGGCCTGGCTTACCTATATGACTCTTCTTTGCGTCGGTCCTTTTCTTGCCTTTATTTTTTCCTTAGCAAAAAATTTCGGAGTTCAGGATAAACTCAGGCCGTTGATTATTGATAAATTTGCCGTCGGCCAGGGTGAAGTTTTTTCAAGAATTTTGGAATATGTCGATAAGACCAATGTGGCCACCTTAGGAACAATCGGCTTGGTTATTTTGATTGCCGTGGTCATTAATATGCTGGGTTTTATTGAAAGGGCCTTTAACGATATCTGGGGGATTAAGCGCTCCCGGAATTTATTCCAGAAGTTTCGCGATTATATCAGCGTGGGAATTATCTTCCCTATTTTAGTTCTGGCGGCTACGGGAATTACCGCCAGTTATTCCAACCTTTCATTTTTGGCAAAGATAAAAAATATTTTTATCGTTACCGGTGTCTTTAAACTATTTTTGAGTTTAGCTCCGTATGTGACTCTTTGGTTAGCCTTTGCCTTTGTTTATATTTTTCTTCCCAATACCCGGGTTCGTTTCCGTTCGGCCTTGATTGGCGGAATTGTCGGAGGAACCTTATGGCAGGTTGCCCAATGGCTTTATGTTCACTTTCAAGTCGGAGTAGCCAGATACAGCGCTATTTACGGTATCTTTGCCAGTTTCCCGATATTTTTAATCTGGGTTAATGTTAACTGGATAATTATTCTTTTTGGGGCTGAGGTTTCTTTTGCTTATCAGAATGCCACCACTTATCGAGAGGAAAGCCGGGTTTTCAGGGTGAGCCAGTCTTTTAAAGAAGCTTTGGGCCTGCGTTTAGTGGCGGCGGTAGCAAAAAAATTTAATCAAGGAGAAAAACCCTGGTCAGCGGAAGGATTATCCCAGTATTTAAACATTCCGGTGCGGTTGATAAATGAAGTCCTTTTTGAACTATGCCAAGGAAAGATTTTAGCCGAAGTTAAAGGCGAGGAAATTAATTATCAGCCGGCCAAGCCCATAGAGAAAATTTTACTCAAAGAGGTCCTTGAGGTTTTGCGCACTTATGGCGATAGCTCTTTTAATTTAAAAGATGACCAGGCAAAAAAATACCTGCAGAAGCTTCTGAAAGATGCGGATGAAGCAGCCGCAAATTCCCTAAAGATGCAGAATTTCAAAGATTTTATTTCCCGCCTCTAATTTAGCAACCCAACCGCTTTTGGGTTATTATCGGCGGTAAAAACGAGGGTAGCTAAACCAGTCCCGCTGGTAGTCCCGTAGATATTTTTCAAGTCAATTCCTGCCCGGGCTAATTTTTGCGCCATCTCTTTGGCGGCTCCCGCCTTATTTTCTAACTCGGCGATGACTACCTCGTTTTCAGTAATTCTGAATCCTGAAGACTCTAAGGCAGTTTTTGCCTTGGCATTATCCGAACTTATGATGCGGAAATAACCCTCATCGGCCACCACATAAGCGCAGATAGCGGTAATATTTGCTCCGGCGGCAGTAATAGTGCCGCAGACTTTGGCCAGCATTCCTGCTTTATTGGGAGTGGCGACTAATAATTCTTGAGCTAACTTAGCCATAATTTTCACCTCCTTGTCAAGTTGTTAAAATATTACCGGTTCCCATTCACCGTTTATAATTACCACATTAATCGTTTATTTATTTTACTCCTTTTCTCGGATTTTAGGCAAGAGATTTTTTTATTGACTAAACCCCACTTATGCTATAAAATCCTTATATATGAAAGAAGGAGAGGGGAATATGGAGAAATCATTTGCTGATGGGAAGAAGCTATTTAGAAGGAAAAACTATTTTGTACAAAAGCCGTTCCAATTAAAGTTTGCTATAGCTGTCTTCCTGGGCATGTGCACTATCATACTGTTAGTTACTTACAGGATCTATATTTTTAACTGGAAATTAATCAGCCGGTTTTTCCTTGAAAAAGCAATTTATGTGAATTTGCTAAGTGTATTTCAATACGCCAATTTCTGCCTGGTTGGCCAGCTTATTTTTTTAGCTTTTTTAATTGCCATAGCCAGTATCTTTGTCTCCCACAAAATTGCCGGCCCGGTTTATCGGCTCGAACATAACCTCCGGGCTATGGCGAAAGGGGATTTGACTCTGGTCTCCAAGCTGAGAAAAAATGACGAATTTCAGTCTCTGGCTGATTCTCTGGAAGAGTTGACTAAAAAGCTTAATGAAGAATTTAGAAATAACCGCGAGTTATTAGAAAAAATTAGCTCTTCGAGTAATCTTGATGAAATCAAAAGGCTTGTTGAGAAATTGAAGGCAGCCAATAGCAATTTTAAACTGAGAGCATAGAAGGATGAAAAATAAGTCGGGGTTTACCCTGCTGGAAATTTTAGTTGTTCTTTCTATTTTGGCTCTCTTAGTGGTTATTGCTGTCCCCAGCTATATAAAAACTCAAAGGGAAGTTGAGAGAATAACCTGTATATCCAACCTTAAACAGATTGAAGAAGCCCTCGAAAGATTTGCTGCCTCGGCAAAATTATCGCCGGGCGATACGGTATGTTTTAGCGATATAGTCCCGGACTTCATTAAATTAAGGCCCCAATGCCCTTCCCAAGGCACTTATTCCCTAAACACCATAGGTGAAAAGCCTACCTGTTCGATAGAAGGCCACGAAATACCTTGACTTTTTATTTACCCAGCATTTTACGAGAAACCGAATTGCAATTCATTTTTCTGTTATGAAAAATATTTTTATTACCGGGAAACCCGGCGTTGGGAAGACAACGCTGATAAAAAAAATAGCTAATTTTTACGGTGGCAGCGCCGGGGGGTTTTATACTCAAGAAGTAAGAAAAGAAAAAGGACGAATCGGATTCGATGTTATTTCCTTATCCGGAGAGAAAGGAAAGTTAGCCCGGGAAAAATATCGAAGTAAATTCCGCGTCGGGAAATATGGGGTTAATCTCGCCGATTTAGAAAGAGTGGGCGTGAAAGCAGTTAGTCAGGCTATTGGCAGTAAGGGGATAGTCATTATCGATGAAATCGGAAAGATGGAATTATTTTCTCATAACTTTAAGGATAAGGTTGTTAAGTCTCTAAATAGCCCCAAAAGGGTTTTAGCAGTAGTGAGTCAAAGTAAAAACGAGTTCGCCGAGAATTTAAAGATTTGCCCGCGGTTAAAGATTTTTGAGCTTACCAAGGATAACTTCGATAAGGTCTATAAAGGGATTATGAAAACATGGGAGAAGAAATGAGCCGTTTCTTTTCACCTCCGGAAAGTGTCAAAGACGATAAAATTTTTATCGAAGGGAAAGAGGCCCATCACCTTCTTAAAGTGATGCGGCTGAAAAAAGGGGACGAAGTAGCTATTTTTGACGGACAGGGCAATAGCTATGAAGGCCCAATAATTGAGGAAGGGAAAAAATCAGCAATAGTGAAAATTTTAACCAGGAAAAAGGTAAAAAGATTAAACCAGCCAAGCATAACTTTGGCCCAGGGAATTCCCGCCAGAGGAAAAATGGATTATCTGGTGGAGAAGGCGACAGAATTAGGAGTGGATAAAATTTTCCCCTTGGAGACTCAACGCTCGGTGGTGAAAATGAATAGAACTAAGGCCGAGGCGGCCCGAAGACGCTGGGAGAAAATTGCTGTTTCCGCTTCTAAACAATCCGGCCGGGTCAGTCTGCCGGTAATCAGCCGAATAATTAAATTCTCTCAATTTTTAAGGAAAATAGCGGAGTTTGATTTGGTTTTGTTCTTCTGTTTGAGCTCCGAAGGAGGCGCGCTTAAAAGAAATATTAGGCATAAAGGCAGGCCTTGCAATATTTTGGTTCTTATCGGGCCGGAAGGGGGGTTTTCTTCCGAGGAAATAAAACAGGCAAAACTTAGCGGCTTTAATTTAATCAACTTGGGTGCGAATGTTTTAAAATCCGATACCGCTGCCCTGGCAGTTTTATCCATCTTGCAGTATGAATATGGAGGAGGGCATCAATGGAGATAAGCGCTTTTCAGGATTTGATGCATAAGATTTATTTTGACAAGGATAACCGAAGAGGGGTAAGCCGGACTTTTTTATGGTTAATGGAGGAATTAGGCGAATTAGCTGAGGAGATAAGAAAAGGGGATTTTACCGGGAAGCAAATGGAGATGGCCGATTGTTTAGCCTGGTTGACCAGCCTGGCTAACCTTATGGGTATCAATTTGGAAAAGGCCTTAAAGATTTATGAAAAAGGCTGTCCTAAATGCGGGGCAATACCCTGTGTTTGTCCTCGTTAGATTAAAGATTATCCGAGTTTTTAGGGGGAAATTTCATTACGCTATATGAAGAGGAATGTAGATTTATCCCGGTATACCGATTTTCAGCGGGCGGTTTGGCATATGGTCAAAACTATTCCTGAAGGGGAGACTCGCAGTTATGCCTGGGTGGCAAAAATGGTAAGCCGTCCCGAAGCGGCCCGGGCAGTCGGCCAGGCCTTAAAAAGGAATCCTTATCCCGGAATTATTCCCTGCCATCGGGTTATTCGCAGTGACGGCAGTTTAGGAGGTTTTTCCCTAGGGCTAAGGAAAAAAGAACAATTGCTGAAAAAAGAGAGAAAAAAGAAAAAATGTTAAACCATATTTTATCTAAAGTCTTTGGGAGTAAAAGCGAACGGGATATTAAACAACTTCTGCCTAAGGTTTTAGCCATTAATGCCCTGGAGCCGGAGATTTCCCGCCTGAGCGATGAAAAACTTCGTTCCAAGACAGATTTTTTCCGGGACCAGGTGCAGAAGAAAAATCAGGAGTTCGAAGAAGAAATCAAAGAAATTGAGGCAAGGCTTAGAGAGGTTATTACCCCCGAAGAAAAAATAAGGCTCAAAGAGAAATTGAAATTAGCCCGGAATAAAATTTTCGAAGATGTTTTAATAGAGGCTTTTGCTGTAGTCAGGGAGGCCAGCCGAAGAGCAATCAATATGCGTCATTTTGATGTTCAGCTTTTAGGCGGAATTGTTCTTCATCAGGGGAAAATCGCCGAAATGGCTACCGGGGAAGGGAAAACTTTGGTGGCTACCTTGCCTTTATACCTCAATGCCCTGCTTGGTAAAGGGGCTCATTTAGTTACCGTAAACGATTATTTAGCCCGCCGGGATTGCGATTGGATGGGGCCAATCTATGAATTTTTAGGCCTGACCGTGGGGGTAATTCAGCATGATATGCTTCCTGAGGAAAGAAAACAAGCCTATCATTGTGATATCACCTATGGCACAAATAACGAGTTTGGGTTTGATTATCTCAGGGATAATATGGCGGTGCGTAAGGAAGATTGTGTCCAGGGCCCCCTTCATTATGCTATCGTCGACGAAGTGGATAGCATCCTGATTGATGAAGCCCGTACCCCTTTAATTATTTCTGGACCGGCAGAGGAATCGACGGATAAATACTATAAATTGAACCGGATTTTTCCCCGGCTTAAAAAAGGAAGCCGTGATGAAGAAACCAAGAAAGAGACCGGCGATTATATTATCGACGAGAAAGCGAACACTACCTACCTTACCGAAGAGGGAGAAATGAAGGTTGCCGAGGCGCTAGGCTTAAAAGACCTTCACACTATTGAAACGATGGAATATAAACATCATGCCGAACAGATGCTTAAGGCCCGCTGCAATTTTAACCGGGATGTTGACTATATGGTTAAAGACGGAAAGGTTTTAATCGTCGATGAATTCACCGGCAGATTAATGCCGGGACGGCGTTATAGCGATGGTTTACATCAGGCTCTGGAAGCAAAAGAAGGGGTGAAGATTGAGAGGGAAAATCAGACCCTGGCCACAATTACCTTCCAAAATTATTTTCGCCTTTATGAGAAGCTGGCCGGAATGACGGGTACAGCCGAAACCGAAGCCAAAGAATTTGCGGGAATATATAATTTAGACGTGGTAGTCATTCCTACCAATAAACCTTTGATTCGGCATAGCCACCCGGATATGATTTATAAAACGGAGAAAGAGAAATTCCAGGCGGTCATAAATGAAATAGAGGAGATGCATAAAAAAGGGCGTCCGGTTTTAATCGGTACGATTTCTATCGATACATCAGAACGCTTGAGCGGTCTTTTAAAACAGAGGGGATTGCTTGACCACAGTGTTCTTAACGCTAAATATCATGAGAAAGAAGCGGAAATTGTCGCTTTAGCCGGACAACGGGGAGGGATAACAATTGCTACTAATATGGCCGGGAGGGGAACAGATATTGTTTTAGGAGAAGGAGTGGCTAATATAGGCGGGCTGCATATTATCGGCACCGAAAGGCACGAGGCTCGCCGTATTGATAACCAGCTGCGCGGCCGAGCCGGGCGACAGGGAGATCCCGGGTCATCCTGTTTTTATCTTTCACTGGAAGATAATCTCCTGCGTATCTTTGGTTCAGACCGCCTTTCTTTGATTATGGACAGGCTGGGGATGGAAGAGGACCAGCCGATTACCCATCCCTTGGTTACCCGGGCAATTGAAACTGCACAGCGACGGGTAGAGGGACAGAATTTCGAGATTAGAAAACATATCTTAGAATACGACAACGTAATGAATAAACAAAGAGAGATAATCTACAGCCAGCGCCAAATGATCCTTGAAGGGAAAAATTTAAAGGAATATATGGAAGAGATGGTTAGTGATTCCCTTGATTCATTGACAGATTTGTATCTGGGAGAAAAGGTCCATCCGGAGGAGTGGAATCTCGAAGGTTTGGAGGAAAAGCTAAAAAATCTTTTCGGGGTGGAGTTCGATTTTAGCCCTTTAGATAAAGCTGCCGGCAAAATCAGCGGTGGAGTTCATCTCAAAGGAGATTTTATAACGGGGCGTAATGGAGTAGACCTGGAAACTATTACCCGGGATGAGATGAAAGAAAAAATTTTAGGGAAACTCAAGGAGTATTATCAGCAGAAGGAAAAGAGGCTAAGCGAAGCATTTATGCGCCATTTAGAGAGAATGGTGCTTTTGCAAACGGTTGATAACCAATGGAAAGACCATCTCTATGCGATGGATAATTTGCGTGAGGGGATTGGTCTGAGGGCTTACGGGCAACGCGACCCATTAATTGAATATCAAAAAGAAGCTCATTCTATGTTTCAGGAAATGATTGAAAGGATTAAATTTGATGCTCTGGAGTACCTCTATAAAATTGAAGTAGCCGCCCGGCCGGAAAGGGCTCGTCCGGTTAGGCCGGCGGCAACCATGATTCATGACGAATACTCTTCATTTAGGGAATCTTCACCAGGCCCGGGCGAAAGAACAGAGGTCTCTGAAGATAAAAAAGAAACCAGGCCGGCCAGCAAACCTTTTGAACGGGAGGGGAAAAAGATTGGCCGTAATGACCCTTGTCCGTGCGGCAGCGGCAAGAAATATAAAAGGTGCTGCGGGAAATAAAAATGGGCGGGTAACGGGGAAAAAATAAAGAAAGAGTTGATGAGGAAAAAAGATTATTTTTTAATTTTAATCAGTGCGGTTCTATTGGTTTTATCGTTTCCCCGGTTTGATTTGGAACCCTTAGCCTGGGTGGCTTTAGTTCCCTTCTTTTTGGCGATAGAAGGAAAATCGCCTGCAGAGTCAGGCCGGTTTTCTTTTTTTTTAGGATTTGTGTTCTGGCTGGCTGTTCTTTTCTGGCTGAGATTGGTTACTACCGTCGGGTTGGCCCTTTTAGCTTTCTATCTGGCAATTTATTTTTTTCTCTGGGGAGCCGGGATAAAATTCATTCAGAAGAAAACAAATTTTTCTTTAACTTTTATCAGTCCGGTTCTCTGGGTGGGCCTGGAATGGTTAAGGGGTTCTTTCCTGACCGGTTTCCCCTGGCTGCCTTTGGGCAACAGCCAGTATCTTAATTTAGGCCTGATTCAGATAGCGGAATTTACCGGGGTCTACGGCCTTTCTTTCTTAATTGTGGCTGTCAATGCTGCCCTGGCGGAAATTTTCGTTCAGGTAACCCCTTCCTGGGTGGCAGGCGGCGGATCATTAAAAAGAGGCGGGCTAAAAAATAAATGGATTGGCCCTTTAATTGTGGCCGTTCTATTTTTTATTTGTTTCGGATATGGAAAGAAAATTTTCAAAGGATATGAAGCCCGGGAAACTCTAAAGATTGCCGTTATCCAAGGAAATATTTCGCAAAATATAAAATGGCTGGACGAATATGAAAATTATAATCGAGAGATTTATCAGGTTCTTACCGAAGAAGCGGCTTTTAATCGTCCGGATTTAATTATTTGGCCGGAGACAGCGGTAACCGTTTCTCTGCCGCAGGATTTGGAATGGCGCAACACCTTAAGTTTTCTGGCGGAAACAAGCGCCGGTTTCCTCTTGGTTGGTTCGCCCTATTATTTCGAAGAAAGGGGAGAATATTTTAATAGTGCTTTTTTAATTTCACCCGAAGGAGAGCTCAAAGCCAGGTATGATAAACTTCATTTGGTCCCTTTTGGCGAATATGTCCCTAAAAAAAAATATTTCCTACATTTTTTTGATAGGGTTTTTCAGGAAGTGGGTGATTATACCCCGGGAAAAGAAAAGATAATTTTTGAAATACCCCAGGGGAAATTTAATGTTCTTATTTGTTTTGAAGATATCTTTCCCGATTTAGTCCGCCAATTTACAAAAAAAGGCTCAGAATTTTTAATTAACATTACTAACGATGCCTGGTTCGGGAAAAGCAGCGCTCCTTTCCAGCATATGGCTATGGGTGTTTTTAGGGCCATAGAGAATCGTCGTTATCTAATTTGTTGCGCCAATACGGGAATTTCCGCCTTTATCAGCCCCCAGGGAGAAATTTTAGGAGAAGTGGCCGATAATAAGGGTAATCCGCTCTGGGTGAGAGGATTCCTAATCCAGGAAGCCGGCCTGATAGATAAATTGACTTTTTATACCCGTTTTGGTGATTGGTTTGCCTGGCTGAATTTATTAGGCAGCGGGGGATTAATAGCGATAAGTGTAATCATAAGAGGGTAGATACAAAGGGATAAAAATTTTGGCTCATAGCTAGTGTCTCATGGTAAAAAGATAACAGCAAAAAAACTATGAGCGAAGAGCTATGAACCACGAACCATTTAGGGAGGCGATGGTGAAAGAGCCGTTAGAAACAATTATTAAGGAATTAGATAAAAAATTAATTGAACTCCGGGGGTATCTTTGACCTGCAGCAGAAGAAAGAAAGGTTAGGCGGACTTAATAAGCTGGTTCAAAGTCCTGATTTCTGGCAGGACCCACTCCAGGCGAAAAGGAGTATCCAGGAATTAAATTTGCTCAGACGGCAGATTGAGCCTTTTTTAAATATCGTCCACCGTTTTGATGATTTAAAGGAATTGGCGGCTATAAGCGAAGGAAAAGACAAAGATTTAGTTGAAGATTTAGTTAAAGACGCTACAGAGTTAATCCAAGATATAGAGAGTTTGGAGTTTAAGGTTTTCTTAAGCGGCCGAAATGACATAAGACCGGCAATTATTAGTATCCATGCCGGAGCCGGAGGAACTGAAGCCTGCGATTGGGCGGCGATGCTTCTCAGAATGTATACCCGCTGGGCAGAAAAAAAAGGATATTCCCTGGAGGTAGTCGATTTTTTGCCCGGAGAAGAAGCCGGGGTAAAAAGTATGACGGCGATTATTTCGGGAGATTATGCCTTTGGTTATCTTAAAAATGAAATTGGTGTCCACCGGCTGGTAAGAATCTCTCCTTTCGATGCCAACCGGAGGAGACATACTTCGTTTGCTTCAGTGGATATTATCCCGGAAATCGAAGAAGATATAGAGGTAGATATAAAAGCGAACGATTTGAAAATCGATACTTATCGAGCCAGCGGCCCGGGCGGACAGCATGTTAATGTGACCGATTCGGCGGTAAGAATTACTCATTTGCCTTCCGGGATAGTGGTGCAGTGTCAGAGCGAGCGGTCACAATACAAAAATAGACAGACGGCTTTAAAGGTTCTTAAATCCCGGCTTTACGAACAATATAAAAAAGAGAAATTAAAAAAATTAGAGGAAGATTGGGATGAGAAAAAAGAAATTGCCTGGGGCAGCCAAATTCGTTCCTATATTTTCCACCCCTACTCTTTAGTGAAAGACCACCGCACTAAACTGGAAAAAGGGAATGTCCAGGCGGTTATGGATGGTGAGATAGATTCTTTTATTTTTGCCGCTTTAAAAAGGAAAAGGTAGGTTGGTAAAGACTAATTCAATTGGCCAAACAGCACTTGACAGAGGATTCTCTTTATAATAAAATAGCTGCTTAATGTAATAAAAAGCGAGGTAATATGGGTGAGAAGGACAAACCGCAAGCTCAAGTTGAAGAGCGGCTTAAGAACCTTGAGGTTTTAGAAGCCAGGGGTATTGCTCCCTACGGGCAGTCTTTTCTGCGGACGCACTCCATTAGGGAATTAAGAGAGAAATTCGCTTCTTTGGGTGAAGAGTTGGAGAAAACCCCGGTGCAAATTGCCGGACGGGTAATGTTAATGCGGGGGCATGGGAAAGCGGTATTTGCTGATTTACATGATGATAGCGGCAAGATTCAACTCTATTTAAAATTAGATATTCTGGGAGAAGTAGAGTTTGAAATTTCCCGGCTCATTGACCGGGGGGATATAATCGGAGTGAAGGGGACTTTGTTTAAAACCCGGACGGGGGAGTTAACCGTTAAAGTTGAAAAATTAACGGTTTTGGCTAAGGCTTTAAGGCCGCTTCCAGAAAAATGGCATGGTTTACGGGATACTGAAGCCCGCTACCGGGAGCGCTATGTGGATTTAATTGCCAATGCCAAAGTGAAAGATATATTTTTAAGGCGGAGTCAGATAATTACCTTAACCCGGGAATTTCTGAATAAAAAAGGTTACCTTGAAGTTGAGACACCGATGATGCAGCCGATTCCCGGCGGAGCGAAAGCCGAGCCCTTTGTTACCTACCATAAGGCTTTGGATACCGAACTTTTTTTAAGAATTGCTCCCGAATTATATTTAAAGCGGTTGTTAGTCGGCGGTTTTGAGAAGGTTTACGAGATAAATCGTAACTTTCGCAACGAAGGCCTTTCTACCCGTCATAATCCTGAATTTACCATGTTAGAGGTTTATGCGGCTTACGGTGATTACCAGTTGATGATGGATTTGACTGAATCTTTGATAATTCTTCTGGCAGAGAAAATCTTGGGCTCTTCGGAATTAAGCTCCGAGGGTAAAATAATTAGACTGTCCTCTCCCTGGGAAAGGGTTAATTTTATGGATGCCATCAGGAAAAAAACCAAAATAGACTTCAGGGATATTGATAGTTTTGGAAAAGCCAAAAAGGCGGCGAAAGAGTTAAATTTGGATTTGGCCGGCGAAGAAAACAAGGCAGAGATTATGGTTACTATATTCGATAAATTAGTTCAGCCTTATCTTATTCAACCTACTTTTGTCATTGATTACCCGATTGAACTTACTCCCTTAGCTAAAGCTAAGAAGGATGAGCCGGAAACGGCCGAACGCTTTGAGCTGTTTATTAACGGCCAAGAATTAGCCAATGCTTATACTGAGCTGAACGATCCCCGGATACAGAAAAAAAGACTTATTTCCCAGCTTAAAAGGGATACTCAAAGGAAGAAAAAGCTGGACGAAGATTTTATAAAAGCGCTTGAATACGGTATGCCTCCGGCCGGCGGGTTAGGTATTGGTATTGACCGATTGGTAATGTTACTGACCGATTGCCATTCAATTAGAGAGGTAATTCTTTTTCCTCAACTTAGGCCGGAGAAATAGGAAAGGGCTTATAGCTCATAGTAATTGTGTAATGTGTGATGTGTTATGTGTAATGTAAAAAAGCTAAGAGCAAAGAGCTAAAGACTACTATGCGTTTACCTTTTGAATTATTCATAAGTTTGCGTTACCTTATGGGGAGACGGAAAGAAGCCTTTATTTCTTTAATCAGCCTGATTTCCATGGCCGGGGTGATGATTGGGGTGATGGCCCTGATTGTTGTTCTGGCGGTAATGAATGGTTTTAATTCGGAGCTAAAAAATAAAATTTTGGGGACTAATGCCCATATTTATGTCGAAGGCCAGCCGGCCCTTTATCGATACCCGGATTTAATTGAAAGATTGAAAAATTATCCTCATGTCCGGGCTATTTCACCTTACATCTACGGGCAGGCAATGCTCCGTCATAGAGACCGCATTCAGGGAGTAATGGTCAAAGGGGTTGATTACTTTCAGGAAATAGAGACTACCGGGTTAAATAGTTTTATAAAAGAGGGTAAAATCCCTAAAGGCAGCCGCAAATGGATTCTTATCGGGGAAGAGCTAAAGAGGAGTTTAAATGTCAAGGCGGGGGAGATGCTTACCGTAATCTCGCCCAGTTTTACCTTAACACCCCTGGGCTCCATACCCCAGTTGAGCCGATTCAAGCTTCAAGGCATATTTAAATCGGGTATGTATGATTATGATTCTCATCTGGCCTATCTGGAATTGGAAGAGGCACAGCGGCTTTTTGGGCTTGATGACAGCATTACCGGACTGGCCTTAAAACTCGACAATTTAGATGAAGCTGGCCGCCTGAGCAAAGATTTACGCCGAGATTTAGGCTTTCCTTATATAGTCAAAAGCTGGTTTGAGGCTAACCGCAATCTTTTTTCCGCCTTGCAGCTAGAAAAAAAGGCGATGTTTATTATTCTAACCTTGATTGTTATTGTGGCTGCTTTCAATATCATTAGCACCTTAATTATGATTACTATGGAGAAAACCCGGGATATCGGTATACTTCGTTCCCTGGGGACCAGCCGCCGAAGTATTTTGACCATTTTTATTATGATGGGATTAACTATCGGTTTGGTGGGGACGGTTTTGGGATGTTTTGGGGGGTATGGATTGGCTAGTTTGCTTGAGAAATATCAATTTATTAAGTTGCCAGGCGATATTTATTATATCGAATACCTACCGGTTAAAATGGAAAATTTGGATTTTTTAAGAATTGCTGGGGCGGCTTTTTTAATCAGTTTATTAGCGACAATCTATCCGGCCTGGCAGGCTTCCCGGTTAAATATGATTGAGGCAATTCGTTATGAGTGAGCTTTTAGCCGCCCGGGGTTTAAAGAAAATTTACCGAAATGGTTCTGAGGTTTTAGAGGTTCTTAAAGGCATTAACCTAACCCTGGAGAGAGGCGAAAGTTTAAGTATCGTCGGTATCTCTGGGGCAGGAAAGAGCACTTTATTGCACATTTTAGGCACTTTAGATTCTCCCACCTCCGGTGAGGTCTTTTGGGAAAAGGGTTCTCTTATATCCCTCTCTGAAAGAAAAAGGGATCAATTCCGTAAATACAAAATGGGGTTTATTTTCCAATTTTATCATCTCCTTCCGGAATTTAGCGCTTTGGAAAATGTGATGCTCCCTTCTTTAATTGGCCCAGGGAGGGGAAATTTTTTTGAAATACGAAAGAAAGGAATGAAGCTTTTAGAAGAGATGGGTTTAGCCAAAAGGGCCAGTCATAAACCCGGCTGTTTATCCGGAGGGGAGCAGCAGCGGGTAGCTATTGCGCGGGCTTTAATCAATGAGCCAGAGATAATTTTTGCCGATGAGCCGACTGGCAATTTGGACCGCCAAAGCGGGGAGATAATTGAGGAATTATTATTTAAAAAGCTGCATAAGGGAAAAAGAAAAAGCTTTATTTTGGCTACTCATGAAGGAGCTCTAGCCCGGAAGTCTGAAAGGGTACTCAGATTAAAAGATGGAGCGCTTAGAGAGATGGCAGAAGACAGATAACAGAAGACAGAAAACAGAAGACGGAAGGCGGAAGACAGAAGGCAGACAAAACCAGGGAGTATTCGGTAAGAAGGGATGAAAGCATGGAACTGCAGATTTATATAGACGGAAAGTTTTATAAGCAAAGCGAAGCTAAAATTTCTGTTTTCGACCATGGATTTCTCTATGGCGATGGGATTTTTGAAGGTATCCGTTCCTATGAAGGGAAAGTCTTTCGATTGGAAGGGCATCTTAACCGGCTTTACAAATCGGCCGAGAGAATTGCCCTTAAGATTCCCTTAAGAAAAGAGGAGCTTAAAGGAGCTGTCCTTTTGACTTTAAGGAAAAATGAACTCAAGGATGCTTATATCCGCCTGATCGTCAGCCGGGGGAAAGGAGATTTAGGGCTTGATCCCAGAAAATGCCAGCGTCCCACCGTTGTTATTATTGCTGATAAAATTAGCCTTTATCCAGAGAGCTTTTACAAGCAGGGTTTAAAAATTGTTGTCCTTGCCACCCGGCGCAACCATCCTAAAGCCCTTGACCCTCGAATAAAGTCATTGAATTATTTAAACAACATTTTAGGGAAGATTGAAGCTATGGGTAGAAATGCGATAGAAGGGATTATGCTGGATTACCAGGGGTTAGTTACGGAATGTACCGGGGACAATATTTTTATTATTCGCCAGGGAAAACTTCTCACTCCACCGGTTCATTTGGGATTGCTGGAAGGGATTACCCGGGCGATTATTTTGGATATGGCCCGGCAATTTAAGATTGCCTCAGCCGAAAAAGAGGTGAAAATAGAAGAGTTGTATAGCGCCGATGAATGTTTTCTGACCGGGACAGCGGCCGAGATTATACCGGTGGTAAAAATAGATGAGCATATTATCGGCAGCGGGAAACCGGGTAAAACTACCTTAAGATTGATTGAAGAGTTTCATAAGCTTACCAAAAGAGAGGGTGTGCCTATTTATTAGTGTCAAAATGTCAAAGTGTCATCGCTCACTTCGTGAGCTCGTGTCAAAGCAACTTTGATACTTTGATACTCTGACACTTTGATACTATTAGGGAGCGGAGCGAGGTTAAAATGTTATGCCAGATTTGCGGGGAAAAAGAAGCCACCGTCCATTTTACCGAAGTGGTAAATAACCAGATTAAGGAGCTGCACCTTTGTGAGGATTGCGCCCAGGAGAAGGGTTTAAGCATGCAGCCTCATTTTTCCATTGCCGATCTTCTCGTTGGACTAATCAATTTAGGCATTAGTCCCCCTCAGGTTGAAAAGGCGGAAATTAAGTGCAAGAATTGCGGCTTAAGCCATGCCCAATTTGCAAAGATTGGCCGTTTGGGCTGCAGTGAATGTTATCAAAGTTTTGCTAAAACATTGGTTCCTCTTCTCAGGAAAATTCATGGGAGCATACAGCACCGGGGAAAATTCCCTAAAAAAGGCAAAGGGAAAATCAGCCGCCGGAAGATAGAACCTCTTTCTGGAATAGAGAAACTTAAAGCTGAATTAGTTCAAGCGGTAGAACGAGAGGAATTTGAAAAAGCAGCCAAAATCAGGGATAAAATCCGAGCATTAGAAAAAAAGGAAACTAATTCGTAAAAAAATGAAATTCGAAGATTTAATCCATCAATCCGGACAATGGCTTCAGGGCGAAGGTTCTTATGGCGAGGTGGTTATTAGCAGCCGTATAAGACTGGCGCGGAATATCACTAAAATTCCTTTTCCCCAGTGGGCAAAAAAGGATGATAGGGAAAAGGTGCTTTCTTTAGTCCAGGAAGCAGCCGCCAAAAGCCCGAGTCTGAAAAAAAGCCTGTTCATCCGTTTAGACCAAATCCCTCTTTTGGACAGGCAATTTTTAGCCGAACGGCACCTGATCAGCCAGGAGCAAACCCGGGGGGATAAAGACAGAGCGGTGATTATCGGAGAAAAAGAAATAATCGGGGTGATGGTTAATGAGGAAGATCATCTGCGCCTTCAGATTATTTTTTCCGGATTAGAATTTCATCAAGCCTGGGAAATTTCCACTAAAGTTGACGATGAGTTAGGAAAAAATCTAAATTACGCTTTTTCTTCAAAATGGGGATATTTAACTGCTTGTCCAACTAATACCGGGACCGGGCTAAGGGCTTCGGTCTTAATGCACCTGCCGGCTTTAGCCCTTTCCCGGGATATTAATCGCCTGCTGCAAGCGGTAGCCAAATTAGGATTAGCGGTGCGCGGGCTTTACGGAGAAGGAACGCAGGCAACCGGTAATTACTTCCAAATTTCCAATCAGATTTGTCTGGGAAGAACTGAGGAAGAACTTATTGAAAATATTGACCGGGTAATTAAACAAATTATCGAATATGAACAGAACGCAAAAAAAATTGTTTTGGATAAATCAAAGTCAGAAACCGCCGATAAAGTCTTTCGGGCTTTAGGGATTTTAAAAAATGTCCGCCTTATCAGCAGCCAGGAGACAATCGGTTTATTATCAACTATCCGACTTGGTCTGGCTTTGGGGATTATAAGCGAAAAGGAAGTAGATCGAAAAAAAATAAACGAATTATTTATTATTACCCAGCCGGCGCACCTGCAGAAGATGGGAAAAAAAGCATTAACCCCGATGGAAAGAGATGAAAAAAGGGCAGCGATAATTAGGGAAAAATTAGCTCATCCTTATGGCTGACAGCTCATTGTAATTGTGTAATGTGTAATGTGATATGTGTAATGTAAAAGTGGCTCATTGCTCATAGTTCATGGCTCATGGTAAAAAACAAATATTTTAACTATGAGCAATGAACTATGAGCGATGAGCTAAAAGCCAAATAGAGCTATTGAGGGAGGTAAGGACTTATGTTTGAACATTTTACCGAAAGAGCAAAGAGGGTAATAAAACTTGCTCGTGAAGAAGCGGGCAAATTAGGGCATAATTATATCGGCACCGAACATCTCCTTTTAGGTTTAGTTCGCGAAGGAGAGGGTGTAGCCGCCATTGTCCTGCAGAATTTAAGTTTGGATTTAGACAGCCTCCGATTAGAAGTCGAAAAGATGGTCCAAGGCGGGCCGCCAACTTTAACCTTAGGAGAGATACCTTTTACCCCCCGGGCTAAGAAGGTTTTGGAATTGGCTATTGAGAACGCTCAAGCGATGGCTCATACCTATATTGGCACGGAACATATCCTGCTTGGTTTGGTCCGGGAAGGTGAAGGTGTGGCCGCTAGAGTTTTAGAAAAAATGGGACTTACCTTTGAAAAGGTAAAAATAGAAATCAGTAATCTTTTAGGAGGAGCAGCCGAATCTCCCCCAGGATTAGGGATAGCCGGAGAGACGGCCAAAAAATCTAAAAGCCCGGCTTTAGACGCTTTTAGCCGGGATTTAACCGAGTTAGCCCGTCAAGATAAACTTGACCCGGTTATCGGCCGCCAAGATGAAATTGAAAGAGTCATCCAGGTTTTGAGCCGCCGGACAAAGAATAATCCCGTTCTCATTGGAGAAGCTGGTGTCGGCAAGACGGCCATTGTTGAAGGTTTAGCGCAGAGAATCGTTGCCGACGAAATTTCTCATGTATTGAAAAACCGCCGATTAGTAACTCTGGATTTAGCTTTAATGGTCGCCGGGACTAAGTACCGCGGTCAGTTTGAAGAGAGAATTAAAGCGGTAATGAATGAAATCCGCCGTTCTAAAGACGTAATTGTTTTTATCGATGAATTGCATAATCTGGTGGGGGCCGGGGCGGCTGAAGGAGCAATTGATGCGTCCAACATTTTGAAACCGGCTCTTTCTCGCGGAGAAATTCAATGTATTGGAGCGACTACTTTAGACGAATATCGCAAACATGTTGAAAAAGACGCTGCTTTAGAGAGGAGATTTCAGCCCATTTTTATCGAACCGCCAACGGTTAATGAAACCATCGAGATTCTTAAAGGATTAAGGGGCCGTTATGAGACTCACCACCGGGTAAAAATTACTGATGAAGCTTTGGAGATGGCGGCCAAGCTTTCTGACCGATATATCTCTGGAAGATTTTTACCTGATAAGGCGATTGATTTGATTGACGAAGCTGGTTCTCGAGCTCGTTTAAAAGCAGGCACCCCGCCGCCTAAACTGCAGGAATTGGAAAAGGAAATTTCTAAAGTGAACAAAGAGAAAGAGGCGGCAGTCAAAATGCAGGAATTCGAACGCGCCGCCGGCCTTCGGGATACGCACCATCAACTCAAGGTAGAACTGGAGACGACTAAGAAGCAGTGGAAGAAAGATGAAACGGCTGAAGAAAAGGTTTTTGTTACCGGGGAAGATATTGCTTCGATTGTTTCCAAATGGACGGGCATTCCGGTTACCCAGTTGGAAGAGGAAGAGACCGGCCGGCTTCTCAGGATGGAAGAAGAGCTTCATAAAAGAGTTGTCGGACAGGATGAGGCTTTATCAGTGGTTACCCGGGCGGTGCGGCGTTCACGGGCGGGGATAAAAGACCCCAAACGGCCGATTGGCTCTTTTATCTTTTTGGGGCCTACCGGAGTGGGAAAAACCGAGCTGGCTCGAGCTTTAGCTGAATTTCTTTTTGGCAATGAAGAGGCGATGATTCAAATTGATATGTCCGAATATATGGAAAAATTTGCGGTTTCTCGTTTAGTGGGAGCGCCTCCGGGTTATGTCGGCTATGAAGAAGGCGGGCAGTTAACCGAAAAAGTCAGAAGGAGGCCTTATTCTGTTGTCCTTTTAGATGAAATAGAAAAGGCTCATCCCGATGTCTTTAACATTCTTCTTCAGGTTATTGAAGACGGGCGTCTTACCGATAGTCTGGGCCGGGCCGTAGATTTCCGAAATGTAGTTTTAATAATGACTTCAAATGTCGGGGCGCGTTTGATTGATAAAAAAACTTCTTTGGGTTTTACTGCGCCTGATCGGGCTGAATCTTACAAAGAGATGAAAGACAAATTGATGGATGAACTTAGAAAGACCTTTCAGCCCGAATTTCTTAACCGCATTGATGAAATGGTTGTTTTTTCGTCTCTTTCTAAAGAAGACCTTATGCAAATTGTTGATTTAATGGTGGAAAAGGTAAAGAAACGCCTTACCGAGAAAGAATTAAAGATAAAACTCACCAACGAAGCCAAAGAGTTTTTGATTGATAAAGGATACGACCCCAGCTTTGGAGCCCGCCCCTTACGCCGAGCTATTCAGAGGTTTATCGAAGACCCCCTGTCTATGGATATGCTAAAAGGCAAATTTCCGATTGGTTCTCTAGTTGTAGTAAAATCCCAAAAGGATAAATTAGTATTTGAAAAGGCAAATAACAAATAAATAAAGCCAAGCGGTTTTATTCATCCTGAGAAGCCTAAAACCAGCGAGAAATCCCTTATGAAAAAAAAGATAAAGATAGTCGTTATCTCTCTTTTAATTCTCTTTTTAGCGGGGAGAGTTTCCATATTTATTGTCTTAAACAAATTCGTAAGAGATTACAAAGCCAGCTTGATAGATATGCTTTCCCATAAACTGGGGAGGGAGATAACCGTAAGAGAAGTGAAAGTAAGTTTTTTAGGAGGAATATATCTTTTTGACCTGGAGGTTCGGACTCTTGGAGAAGAATATCCCCTGGAGCGTTTTCGGGCGGCCCGGCTGGTAACCCACCTGAATTTTTTTAACTTAATTAGAGGTAAGAAAGATTATCAACAGGCCTTCCGCAAAATATCTTTTCAGGGAGGGAATATGAAATTACGTTCATTAGCCAAGCCGGTGAAAAATATCAAAGGGAAAATCGTGGTAACCAACCACGACTTTTACGTTGACCGCCTGATATTTCCTCTGGGAGAAACTAAAGTGATTCTAAAGGGTTGGCTGAGAAATTTTGTCGCCGGCCCAACGATTGATTTAGATGTCGAGACAGACAATTTTGGAATAAAGGATTTAGCCGGATTTTGGCCAAGATTGGAACCTTTGAAACTTTCCGGCCGGGGCAGGATTTCTGGACGTTTAACTGGAGAGCCGGGGAAAATAAAAGTTCTGGGCGAAATCGTATTGAATAACGTCGGGTCTAACAATTTCCAATTTCCGCAGATCAAATCCAACTTTTATTTTGGCGATGGATTTATTAATTTTTCGCCAGCCCAGGCAAAAATTCTAAAAGGACAAATTGCCGGGAAAATAAAAGTTACCGAAATTTTTTCTAAACCGAATCTGGTCAGTCAGATGAAAATAAAAGGGATTAAGCTGCCTTTTGCCGAGTGTTTTGGGGAGATAAACTTCAGCGGGCCTTTATTTGAACCCAGGGTTTTAGGAAACCTTATTTTTGTTCAAGGGGAGGAGAAAATTTCTTTAGAAAAGATTAGCTGTCAATTAGGCCGTGTCGACCAAAACCTGTTCTGTAAAAATGGAGAAATATTTGTGGCTGAGCTGGGAAAATTAGTCTGGCAGGCGGAGGTAAAGGATGATTTAACCTATGGATTTCATTTTTGCCTGCCGCCTTTAGGAAGCAAAAATTTATCTTTTTACTTAAAGAAGTGGCCGGATTTTCCCGGGGTATTTAAAGCGGAGGGCAGGGTTACCGGCTTAATCGGTTCCCCTGAGGTTAATTATCAAGGAAATTTGGTTTGGGAACGCTTTGGAAAGAAAAATATTATTAAATGGAAAATTAAAAAGGATGCAGATTCAGTCAGAATAGAAAATGTCTCTCTTGGCGAAAAAGCAGACCTAACCGGTTCCCTTTCTCCTCATCCTTATTTATTGCAGCTTCAACTTTTTTTAAAAGATTTGCCCCTGGCGGATAATTCGTCGAGCAGGCTAAACGGCCAGATTAATTTAAGAGGAGATAAGGAGCGGTTAGTTCTTGAAGAGTCAGTTTTATCTTCAGGAAAATTGATTTGCCGCCTTAAAGGGGAGAAAAAAGCAGATATTCTGAAACTTAAAGCTAATTTAGAGGGGAAAAAGGTTTCTTCTCAAGCCCAGTTGAATTTGACAGGTGAGATGCTGCCTGCGGGGTTTACCGGTAAAATATTGGTTGAGCCGGTAGTTATTCAAGGGAAAGAATATTTACCCATGAGGGGTTTATTAAAGATAGGGTCAAAAAAAATAATTATCGAAAAGATGAGGTGGCTTGAGGCTTATTTTTTAGAAGGGGAGATTGGTTTCAACCCGCTGGTGATTAATTTAAGTTTAACTTTAGAAAACGCTGATATAGTTCCCCTCCTTGGGTTTTCTCCCAGTTTCTCTGCAGAGGATAATTTCGGTAGAGCCTCTGGGAAAATAGAATGTAAAGGGAAATGGCCGGAAATAGCCGTTCAAGGGATAGTCGAGTTAAAGGATTCTAAAATCGGGAAGAAAAACATCGAATATGCCAAGTTCCAAATTGAAGGAATCAATCCATGCTTTATCCTGAAGGAATCACCGGTGGTAATGGACGGAACGAGGCTTATTTGCCGAGGGCCGATAGACTTTAGCGGAAAAGGCAAGCAGATGTTTAGAGACATTGAGTATCTTCTGGATGAGAGCCAGATGGTTTGGAAAGGATGGGAAATCGATCAAAAAGAAGAGAGAGATGAGCTAAGTTTGACTAAGGAGGTGTCCGGAGGTTTTGCCGTGAGCTTGAGGACTCCTACGGTAGATAAGCCAGAAGAAGATTTGGCTGAAGAACCAGGTCCTGAAATGGAATTGGAATATAGGATAAAAGGGAAAGAAAAATTCAAATTGCGCATTGAAGAAGATGAGGATTTTGTTGGCCTTGAACATGAAGTGAAATTTTAGCCCTTCCTATTGAAGCCCAGGCTTAAACCCGCGAGCAGAAAGGCGGGGCAAAAAACTCCTTTACTTATATAACCTATATGTTATAATACACCAATCGGTACGCGCAAATTAAATTTAAATATCAATTAAGGATAAGGAGAGGTATGAAAAGAGCTGAAACAATTTTTCTTATTTCCTTAGTACTTGTCTTCATTAGCTGCCTGGTAAATGCGGGGGCTTTAGCCGCCGAGGAAAAAGTAGTAGGAACTATCGAGGTTTCTGGAAATGAGGCGGTTAGTTCTTTTTTGATTCTTTCCCAGATAGAGACAAAACAAGGGGCTCCTTTTTCCCCGCTCAAGGCTAGAGAGGATTTAAAGAGAATCTACGCTTTAGGGATGTTTTCTGATGTCCAAGTGGAAACTGTTGATTCAGGCAGTAATCAAACCAAGGTTATTTTTGTAGTTGTCGAAAAGCCAATCATTACCGAGCTTATTATTGAGGGTAATCAGGGCTTGCGTTCCAAGAAGATTTTAGAGCTAATCAGCTCCCGCCAGGGAGAAATGTTGAATGAACAAATTATTCATGAGGACGTCAGGAAAATAAAAAGCCGATATCAAGAATTAGGATATCACTATGCCGAGGTAAAATCGCACATCTCCCGAAGGGATGGGGAAAGGATTGTTACTTTTCAGATTAAAGAAGGGCGGCGCGTCCGGATTAAAAAAATCGAATTTATTGGAATAAAAAGCTTTACCTCCCGGCGGCTTAAAAAACTGATGAAAACCAGAGAAAAGAAATTTTTTAATAAGGGTTTTTTTAAAGAGAAGGATTTTGAGGGGGATTTAGCCAAGCTCGTTTCTTTCTATAAAGACCGCGGTTTTCTTGACGCGAAAATAGACAGCTACGAAGTAAATTTGGACGAAAGGAAAAAATTTCTTTATATCACTATTACCTTTGATGAAGGCGCTCTCTATCATCTCCAGGATTTGGAAATCAGCGGAAATAAACTTTTCACCAAAGACTATATCGTTAACCACCTTCAGATGCGGCCGGGAATGGTTTACAGCGAGGGAAAACTTCGCGAGGATATCAGCGCGATATTCAGGCTTTATGCCCAAGATGGCTATATTTTTGTCCGGGTTTGGCCGGATATTCAAAGAACCAAGGAAGCGACTATCAGGCTGCATTATAATGTCAAAGAAGGAGAAGTCGCTTACATTGAGGAAATTTTGATTGAAGGCAATACAAAAACTAAAGATATCGTTATCCGTAGAGAAGTTAAAGTGAAATCTGGAGAAATTTTTGATGGGAAAAAAATTGAGGAAAGCCGTGAGAAACTTTATAATTTAGGCTTTTTTAAAAGTGTGGAGATTGATACGCTGCCGGGAACAGCGCCTAATCAGCGTAATTTAATTTTCAGGGTGGAAGAAGATAAAACTGGTTCGTTTGGTCTGGGGGCAGGATACAGTTCGGTAGATCGGGCGATAGGTTTTGTGGAGCTCGAACAGAGGAATTTCGATTTGTTGAATTTCCCGCGGTTTACCGGGGACGGCCAGAGTATAAACCTTCGAGCGGAATTTGGGACCAGAAGAAAGGATTACCGATTGAGTTTCACCGAGCCCTGGATTTTCGACTGGCCGCTTTCTTTCGGTTTTGACGTCTACAGAAGAAGTTGGGTCCGGGAAGAATATGAAGAAGAGAGGACTGGTGGAGCAATCCGCTTAGGTAAGAGTTTGGGTGAGGATTTAAGCGTTTATCTTACCTATAAAAATGAGATGGTCAAAATAGGAGACATTGAGCCTGCAGCCTCGAATGACATCTGGGTCGAGGAAGGTAAAAACATCATTAGTTCTCTGCGTTTAGCTTTAGTGCGTGATACCCGAAATAATGTTTTTGAGCCTTCTCGAGGTTCTCGTAATCTTCTCTCTGCGGAATATGCCGGGGGGATTCTTGAAGGGGATAAAGATTTCGTTAAATATAATTTAGACAGCCGTTGGTTTTTTACGCCAATAGATAAAATTGTTTTAGATTTGCATTTTCGCGCCGGTTTTGTAGATAAATTTGACGATACGGTTAGAGTCCCAATTTATGAAAGATTTTATGCCGGCGGAGGACAAACAATCCGGGGTTATACAGAAAGAAAGGTTGGCCCCAAAGATGCCAACGGAGATCCGATTGGCGGCCGTTTCCTGACCATAGGCAACATCGAACTTACTTTTCCTTTGATTCAAGACGAGGAAAAGAGGCGGTCGATAATCAAGGGGGCGGTATTTTGTGATTCAGGTTATGTCTGGGCTAATCCGGATGATTTTGATGGCGCTGATTTCCATACCGGTGTTGGCTTAGGGGTGAGAATTGCTACGCCCATGGGCCCGGTGAACCTCGATTATGGATATCCTCTTGATGTTGACCCGGGTGAGCCAGAAGAGGGCCGGGTTCATTTTAGAATGGGACACACCTTTTAAAATACCCGCCTGCCGGGCGGCAGGATAAATCAGACAAAGGTTGTATTAAAAATTCAAATGTAAAGGAGTAAACATGAAGAACGGTAGAATTTTTATTCTGTTGCTTATAGCCGGTTGTCTATTTTATTTTTTAGCTGATGGTTTTGCCCAAAGCAATCATAAAATAGCCGTGCTTGATTTAGCCAAGGTCCTTCGTTCTTATAAGAAAGGGGAAAGATTTTCTAATCAGATGCAAGCGAAAATCCAGCAGAAACAAAAAGAGATAAATAAATCAAAGCAAGAAGTGCTGAAGCTGAGAGAGGGACTGGATAAAAAAAAGGATACGCTTGATGAAAAAGAAAAAGAAAAGGAACAAAAGAAATTAGCCGCTAAATTAACCGGCTTGCAGGAGATGGTTAAAGAATCTAATCAGGAATTGAAAGATATGGACCAAGGCATGCAAGAGGAGATTTTTAAGGAAATCCATAAGGTGGTTCAGGATATTGCCCGGAAAGAAGGCTACAGCCTGGTCATTCAAAGCCAAGGGGTTATCCTTTATAATCAGGGGCACGATGACATTACTGATAAGGCAATAAATCAGCTTAACAAAAAGGTAAAGGAGTGAAAAAGACATTAAAGGAAATTGCTGACCTGGTCGGAGGGGAAGTAGTCGGCGATGAGAAAATTACCATTAAAGGTGTTGCCGGTATAAAGGAAGCTCAAAAAGGGGAAATTACTTTTGTAGCCAATTCCCGTTATCTTTCCCTTTTGAAGACTACCCAGGCTTCGGCTATTATTGTTTCCTCTCAGGTAAAAAAGTCTACTGATAAACCGCTTATTGTTACCGAAAATCCATATATTGCTTTTACCAAAGTGATGGAGCTGCTGGTTTCTAGTGATATTCCCTTGCCGCGCGGAATTCATCCCCAGGCTTCTATTGGTAAAAACGTTAAATTGGGGAAAGACGTATCTATCCAGGCTTTTACCGTAGTGGAAGATTATGCCCAGATTGGCGATAAAACCGTCCTTTATTCTAATGTTTACGTGGGTACTTATACCAGGATTGGACGAGATTCCATTATCTATCCGAATGTGGTTATCAAAGAGAAGAATACCATTGGCAGCCGGGTGATTATTCATAGTGGAACGGTAATTGGAAGCGATGGATTTGGTTTTGCTCCGATGAAAGGGGTGCATCATAAAATACCTCAACTGGGAACGGTAATTATTGGAGATGATGTGGAAATCGGAGCTAATGTTTGTGTTGACCGGGCGACCATCGGAAAAACTCATATTAAAAAAGGAACGAAAATCGATAACCTGGTTCAAATTGCCCATAATGTTGAAATTGGCGAGAATTCGATAATTGTTGCCCAAGCGGGTATTTCCGGAAGCACCACCCTGGGCAAAAATGTAACTGTAGCCGGACAATCGGGAATGGTCGGACATATCCATATCGGCGATAATGCGGTGATTGCCGCTAAATCTGCGGCCACCAAGGATATCCCGGCTAATCTCTGTGTCTCGGGTTTCCCGGCTCAAGAACATCAGCAGGAAAAGAAAATTAAAGCTTTGGTTCAACGTTTACCCAAATTATATAAGTTGGTAAAAACGCTTGATAATAAGATGGAGGCTTGGGAGAAGAAATGGAACCACAAAGAACAATCAAAAGGGAAATCGCCTATTCAGGAATAGGTTTACATACCGGGAATGAAACTACGATTACTTTTATTCCCGCGCCAGTCAATACGGGAGTAAAGTTTGTCCGAACGGATTTAACTAATAAACCGGAGATAACTGCTGATATTACCCAGGTGGTTGATATTGCTCGAGGGACAACCATCGGCCGCGGCCAGGTAAAGATTCATACTGTTGAGCATATCTTAGCTTCTTTAGGAGGTTTAGGTATTGATAATTTGATTATCGAGGTTAATGCTAATGAACCTCCGGTAGGAGACGGCAGTGCTCTCCCCTTTGTCAGAACCTTGAGTGATTCCGGCCTTGAATTACAGAATGAACCCAAGCGTTATTATACCTTTAAAGAACCCTGTTGGGCGGAGGAGAATGGGGCGCTTTTGGTGGTTATGCCTGCTTCCGAATTTAAGATTTACTTTACCATTGATTATAACCATCCGGCTTTAGGGGCACAATTTGCTTCTTTCAATATTAACGAAGATACTTTTTTGCGTCAGATTGCCTCGGCGCGGACATTTTGTTTTCTTCACGAGGTAGAATCTCTCCAGCGACAGGGCCTTATTAAAGGGGGGAGTTTAGATAATGCGGTGGTTATTGGCGAAAAGAATATTTTAAAAGAAGATCTGCGTTTTAAAGACGAATTTGTTCGTCATAAAATTCTGGATTTAATGGGTGATCTCTTCTTGCTTGGGGCACCCCTTAAAGGTTCGGTTATGGCGCTTAAATCCGGACATGCCCTGAATGTAAAACTGGTCAAAAAGATGAAAAAGCTGGTTGATAGAACTAAAGAAGGTTCAATTAGCCGGGCAACATCCGATATTTCTACTTCTCCTCCTTTAGATATCGGGGATATTCAGAAAATTCTTCCTCATCGCTATCCTTTTCTTTTAGTTGATAAAATTTTAGAATTAGTGGAGGATAAAAGGGCCGTCGGTTTAAAGAATGTTACCGGGAACGAATATTTCTTTGCCGGGCATTTCCCCGAACATCCAGTTATGCCTGGGGTTCTGGTGATAGAGTCTATGGCTCAGGTAGCGGGAACTTTGATGTTGAGCAAACCTGAAAATAGGAAGAAACTGGCTTATTTCATGGGTATTGACAATGTTAAATTTAGAAAGCCAGTAAAACCAGGCGATCAACTTTTAGTCGAAGTTAAGGTTATAAAACTTAAAGCCAAAACGGGGAAAGTCGGGGCCAAGGCTTCTGTTGATGGCAAAGTTGTTGCCGAAGCCGAGTTAATGTTTTCATTAGTTGAGGAATAAGTCCTGGCAGAAATCCTCACTGGTTTCATCCCGTATTTTTGCCGATTTATTCCTTAGTTTGCCAAAGGGGATGATAAGTGAAATAGACGGTCAGCGCTTTGGTAGCAAAACCGGGTTATTTCTAACGGATTATAAGCGGGTTAATTTATGATGAAAATTCATCCTACGGCAATTGTCGGCCCAAAGGTAGAATTAGCCGATGGTATAGAAATAGGGCCCTATGCGGTGATTGATGGCCAGGTTAAAATCGGGCGGGGGACCAAAATCGGTTCACACGTGGTTATCGAAGGTTTTACCAGCATCGGAGAGAAGTGTCGAATTTTTACTGGAGCAGTTATTGGTTCTCAATCGCAAGATTTAAAATATAAAGGCGAAAAGAGTTTTGTCGAGATAGGCAACAATAATATGATCCGGGAATATGTTACCGTAAATAGTGCTACTGGCGAAGGGAATACTACCTTTATCGGGAATAATAATTTGATTATGGCTTACGCCCACGTGGCTCATAACTGCCGGGTAAACAACGGGGCGATTTTAGCTAATGAGGTGACTTTAGCCGGGCATGTTAAGGTGGCCGATAAAGCGATTATCGGAGGGGTAAGCGCCGTCCATCAATTTGTAAATATCGGGAAACTTTCTATTACCGGCGGCTGTTCCAAGGTAGTTAAAGATATTGTCCCTTTTGCCAGAGCCGACGGCCACCCGACACAGATTTATGGGGTTAATTATGTCGGATTAATCCGTAATGGTTTTTCTCAAGAGAAAATCGATACTTTAAAAAGAATATTTAAGGTTCTTTTCCGTTCTAATTTTAATACCTCTCAAGCCTTGGCCAGGATTGACCAAGAGTTTAATAATTCAGAAGAGTGCCTGCATTTGGTCAATTTTATTAAGAATTCCGAAAGGGGTATTTGTAAGTAGAAATACTAACGATAATTTAGCTTGGGATTTATTTAAGGTTTATTGCCTATAATTTTGGATTTGTATTCGTTATTTTGAGAGACTGCCTGATGCAGCTCTTGTTTTGTTTATAAGGAAATATGAAGATGGAAAAAATCGGCTTAATTGCCGGGAATGGGAAATTTCCTCTTTTTTTCGCTCAAGAGGCAAAAAGAAAGAAAAAAGGAGTTATCGCCATCGCTTTTAAAGAGGAAACTTCAAAGGAACTTTCCCGGTATGTCGATGAAATCCATTGGATTAGCGTCGGTGAATTACAGAAACTAATCGATATCCTGGTAAAGGCAGGATTGAAGCGGGTAGTTATGGCCGGACAGGTTAATTTATCCCTGCTTTTTTCTAAAATTAAAATGGATAAGGAAGCCCAGAAACTTTTAAAGGAAGTAGAAAATAAAACCACGGATACTTTATTGGGTAAGGTAGCAGAAAAACTGGCGCAGAGAAACATTACCCTGATTAGTTCAGCCACATATTTGAATGACTTTCTTACTGAGAGGGGGATTTTAACTCGAAGGGAGCCGACCTCTAAGGAATGGGAGGATATTGAATTTGGCAAAAAGATTGCTAAAGAGATAGCTGGATTAGATATTGGCCAGACGGTGATAGTAAAGGACAAAACAGTCCTGGCGATAGAAGCGATTGAAGGGACCGATGAGGCTGTTAAGCGGGCCGTTCGCTTTGGCAAAGAGGGGGTTGTGGTGGTAAAAGTGAGCAAGCCCAATCAGGATATGCGTTTCGATCTTCCGGTAATCGGAATCAGAACAATAGAGTTACTTCATCAGCTCAAGGTTAAAATCTTAGCCATAGAAGAAAAAAAGACCCTGGTTTTAGAAAAAGAAAAAATTGTTAAATTAGCCGATAACAGGGGGATTTGTATTGTTGTTTTTTAATAAAGAAAACAGAAAGCAGATAAAACTGCCTTATCTGTCTTTTCCCGTCTGGCCTTTGATTTCTGAGGTTTGAGGATGATTCGACTTTCAAAACCAATAATTGGTAAAGCTGAAGAAAAAGAGATGCTTAAAGTGCTTAAGTCGGGATATTTATCATCAGGCAGTTATGTAAAAAGATTTGAAGAGAAGTTTTCCAGCTACCTTGGCGTAAAATTTAGCGTTGCTACCTCTTCAGGGACAACTGCTTTAGATGTGGCTTTAAAGGCAGCCGGGGTAAATAAAGGGAGTTATGTTTTAACCACTCCTTTTAGTTTCATTGCTACTTCTAATGCGATTCTTTATCAGGGGGCAATTCCCGTTTTTGCCGACATAGACCCTTTGACTTTTAATTTATCTCCGGAAGGTATAGAGGAGAAAATAAAGAAAAACAGGAAAATTAAGACTTTATTATTAGTCCATCTTTTCGGCCTGCCCTGCGATATGGCTGGGATCAAAAAAATTGTCAATCGTTTTAATCTAACTTTAATTGAGGATTGTGCCCAGGCTGTTGGAGCAGAGTTTTCTGGAAGAAAGGTTGGGACGTTCGGGAAAGCAAGCACCTTTAGCTTTTATGCGACGAAAAATATTACTTCTGGCGAAGGGGGAATGGTTGTCTGTAACAATAAGCATTTGAAAGACAGGTTTTCTCTCTTTATTAACCACGGTTCTATGCAGAAGAATGTTCATCCCCAGCTCGGTTATAACTATCGGCTGACCAATCTTGCCGCTGCTTTAGGGCTTTGCCAATTAAAAAAAATAAAGGAGTTTAATAAAAAAAGAATCAGGAATGCCGGGGTGCTTAGCCGGGCCTTCCAAAAAATCGATTGGCTTATCCCCCCCCGGGTGCCCGAAGGGCATAAACATGTTTTCCACCAATATACCATTCGTTTAAAAAAAGGGGTAAGACGGGACTATTTTATAAAGCACTTAAAAGGACGAAAGATAGAAGCGGGGGTTTTTTATCCTTACCCCATCTACCAACAGCCGTTATATAAAAGGGGAGGGTATGGGGAATTATTTTTACCTAATGTTGAAAGAATTAGCCGCGAGGTTGTTTCTTTGCCGGTTCATCCGGGTTTGAACCAAGGGGATTTGAAGACAATTATTGAAGCAGTGCTTAATTTTCGGGCTTAGATAAGGAAAGTAATATGAAAAAAATAAGAATTGGCGTAGTTGGCGTCGGCCATTTAGGTGAGCATCACCTGCGGATTTTAAGTGAGCTGTCCGGTGTTTACTTAGTTGGTATTGTCGATACAGATAAAGCCCGGCTCAAAAAAATGGAAAAAAAATATCAAGTCCGCGTTTTTAGAAAGTATAAAGATTTAATTACTTCCGCCGTGGAGGCAGTCATTATTGCCGTTCCCACCGAAGAGCATTTTTCTGTCGCCCGGGATTTTCTCATAAAAGGAGTCCATGTTCTTTTAGAAAAGCCAATTACCAGGAAGATAAACGAAGCGGAAAGACTTTTGGCGATTGTAAAGGAGAAAAAATTGGTTTTTCAAATTGGCCATATTGAGCGTTTTAATGTGGCGGTTAAAGCCTTGAATAAATTGGTAAAGCATCCCCGCTTTATCGAAGGTCATCGTCTCGGCCCTTTCCCAAAGCGCAGCACTGACATAAATGTCATTTTGGATTTGATGATTCATGATTTGGATATAGTTTTAAATCTGGTCCCTTCGTAGATCAAGAAAGTTCAGGCTGTCGGGGTACCTATCCTTTCTGCCTATGAAGATATTGCTAATGCCCGAATTACCTTTAAAGATGGCTGTGTAGCTAATCTTACTGTTAGCCGGGTAAGTCCTGAACGCATAAGGAAAATTAGAATTTTTCAGGAAGATGCCTATTTTTCTTTGGATTTTTGGGCTAAGGAGATTTTTGCCTATCGGAAAAAAAGGGGAAGAATTGTCCGGGAGAGAATTGAACCAGAACAGAAAGAATCATTAAGGTTGGAATTAGAACATTTTCTCTATTGTGTAAGAAGGGGAAAAATACCCCTTGTTTCCGGAGAGGATGCTAAACGTTCCTTAGAGGTGGCTTTAAAGATTAACCGGATTATGAAAAGGTCTATTTAAAAGTTATGGAGAGTAAAAAAGATATACTAATTGTTGCCGGAGAGCCGTCCGGAGATTTACACGGAGCAAATTTGGCCAAGGAGTTGTATCAGTTGAATTTAGATTTGGTTATTTGCGGGGTGGGTGGAGATAAAATGGCCGAAGCCGGTGTAGAACTCTATTTTAATATAATTGAGTTAGCCGGGATTGGAATAAGCGAAGTTTTTAAAAATATAGTGCGGCTGCGAAAAGTTTTTAAAAAGTTAATCGACATTATAAAGAAGATAAGGCCAAAGGCAATTGTTCTTATTGATTTTCCTGAATTTAATTTACGCCTGGCAAAAGAAATGAAGCGCTTGAATATTCCGGTAATTTATTACATCAGCCCTCAGGTTTGGGCCTGGCGGCGGGGCCGGGTTAAAACCATCAGCCGCTATATTGAAAAGATGCTGGTTATTTTCCCTTTTGAGGAAGAATTTTATCAAAAGTTGGAAATCCCGGTCGAGTTTGTCGGGAATCCTCTTTTGGATATAGCCATTCCCCATGGGGATAAGGAGGTGCTAAAGGATAACTTAGGGATTTCCAAAGATAAGGTTCTTATTGGTCTTCTTCCCGGGAGCCGCGAAAGTGAAATAAAAAAACATCTGCCTATTATGCTTGAAGTAGCCAAAATTGTTGGCAAGGAAATTTCCGAAGCGGAATTTGTTTTTCCAATGCATCCTTCCCTTGCAGGCAATATTTTTGCCGATAGGATAATTTCCCAAAAAAAGGTTATAGTGAGAATATTTTCTGGCGAAGCCACAGAGATTATGCAGGCGGCTGATCTTATCCTGGTAGCCTCGGGAACGGCAACATTAGAAGCGGCCAGATATTCCTGTCCGATGGTTATTATTTATAAAATTTCCTTTTTAACCTGGCTTTTGGTCCGCCCTTTAATTAAAGTGCCTTTTGTGGGTTTAGTTAATTTAATTGCTAAAGAAAAAATTGTTCCTGAATATCTACAATTCCAGGCTAATCCGGGCAAGATAGCTCGAGAGTGTTTAAGTTTATTGAGGGATGAAGAAAAACGCAGCGATATGATTAATAATTTACATTTAGTCCGTCAGAGCTTAGGAGAGCCCGGCGCTTCTCGGCAGGCGGCCAGAGCTGTTTTGAAAACGATAGAAAAGGGAAATCATCCTTCGCCGTAATTGTGTAATGGTAAGTGTGTGATGTGTAGTGAAAAACCGGAAAATTAAATTTATAGTCCTGCATGACACTCTACACATAACACATAGAACAAAAGACGTGGATTGCTGAAGCGGCCGGGTTTGAATATCAGTTGTGTAATCTCAGATGTTTATGCGTAAAAATACTTACGGAATGAATTATGTCTACCTATTTTCGCCTTCTAAAATACCTCAAGCCATATAAAGGCAGGCTGGCTTTAGCCGTTGTTTGCATTTTAAGCAGCACCCTTTTAAGCGGAGCGCAACTTGGTTTTCTTGTTCCTCTGGTGGATAATATTCTGAGCCAGAGGGAAAGTAAAATTTTAGCTTTTTCTCAAGCAGAGAAATGCCAATTACCCTTGGTGGCTTTGGAAAATGCTCGGTTGAAAATTATGGATTTTTTCCAATCTACGCCACCAAACGAGCTTTTAAAAATAATCTTAATTTTTGCGCTGATAGTTTTCGCCCTTAAAGCCATATTTGATTTTGGCAAGGCTTATCTTTCCGGCTATATTGGAGAGCGGGTGATTGCTGACTTGCGCAATCAACTTTATGCCCATATTCAAACTTTATCGTTAGAGTTTTTTAGCAAAAGACGAACCGGCCAGATTATTTCGCGGGTTACTAATGATGTCCAGCCAGTAAAAACAGCTTTAGGCGAACAGCTATGTGACTTTCTCTTTGGAGTATCTCAAGTAGCCGTGTATGCCAGTATCATCTTTTTTATCCATTGGGAATTAGCCTTGGCTTCTTTAATCATTCTGCCTTTAGTGGTTTATCCCATTGTTCATATCGGCCAGCGGCTTCGCAAGATTACTTCGCGGTTTCAAGAAAAGATTGCCGACGTCACTTCTTTTCTTCAAGAAACAATTTCTGGGATCCGTATTGTCCGTTCTTTTTCTATGGAAGATTATGAAACGCGGAAATTTAATCAGGAAAGCGAAAGGTTATTCAAATTAAGGATAAAAACTTTAAAGCGGGTGGTAGGGTTGTCCCCCCTGACAGAATTTGTCGGTTCGATTGGGGCAATTTTTGTTTTATGGTATGGGGTAAATGAAGTCATAAAAGGGATTTTATCTCCAGGAACCTTTATCCTCTTCCTGGCGGCACTTCTTTCTTTAATAAAACCATTCAAAAAATTAAGCCAGACAAATAATACCGTTCAACAAGGGATTGCTGCCGGGGCAAGGATTTTTGAAATGCTTGATGTTAAATCTACCATTGAAGAAAAAATGGGCTCAAGAGAAATTTATGAGCCGAGGCAAACAATAGCTTTTAAAAACATTTCCTTTTATTATCACCCGGAGGAAGTAATCCTCCAGGATATCACCTTGGATGTCAAGATTGGTGAAATTGTTGCTCTGATAGGACCTAGCGGTGTAGGCAAAACCACTTTACTCAATTTACTGCCTCGATTTTATGACCCTCAAGAAGGCAAGGTGGAAATTGACGGTTTAAATATTAAAGATGTAAAAATTAAATCTTTACGGCATCTTATGGGGATTGTCAGCCAGGAAATGATTTTATTTAACGATACAATCAGAAATAATATCGCTTACGGAAAACTCGATGCAAATTTTGACGAAATCATAAATGCGGCAAAAGCAGCACATGCCCATGAATTTATTATGAAGTTTCCCCAACAGTACAATACCATGATTGGGGACAGGGGTATGAAACTTTCCGGAGGGGAACAGCAGCGCATAGCTATTGCCCGGGCTATTCTTAAAAACCCTCCTATTTTAATTTTGGATGAAGCTACCAGTGCCCTGGATTCAGAATCGGAACGCTTGGTGCAAGATGCCTTGAACAACCTCATGGGGGGAAAAACTACCTTTTTAATCGCTCACCGTCTGGCTACCGTTAGACGGGCCGATAAAATTGTCGTTATGTTTAAAGGCCGAATCGTTGGGATAGGAAGGCACGAAAAGTTGATAGAGACTAATCCTTTGTACCGCCGTCTATACGATATGCAATTTAAAGAATAAAAGATGTATTCCCTTTATAATTTAACCATTTCCGTACTTTTTCTCTTGGCTTTCCCATATTTTTTATTTAGGGCTATTTTAAAGCCCTGTTATCGTTCTGGGCTCAAACAGAAATTAGGTTTTATTTCTAAAGCCAAAAGAGAGGTTTTAAGGAGTCAAAATAATATTTGGCTGCATGCTGTTTCCGTTGGTGAAATTCTAGCCAGTCTCCCTTTAATAGAGTTAATTAAAAAAAATTTCCCGGATTATCAATTGGTTATCTCTACCACTACGGAGACCGGACAGGAAATTGCCAAAAAAGAGATATTCCAGGCAAGATTTGTTTACTTTCCCCTGGATATTTTTTTCTTGGCGGCCAGATTTTTGCATATAATAAAACCGGCTGTTTTTATCGTCGCGGAAAGCGAGTTCTGGCCTAATTTTTTAAGGAAAGCATACAGCCTTCGTGTCCCTATAATTGTTTTTAACGGCCGGATATCGGCATCTTCTTATAGGCGGTATAAAAAAGCCGGTAGGTTTTTTCGCAAAGTTTTAAGTTATGTTTCCTTCTTTGGCATGCAGACTGAAAGGGATGCCCAGAGAATTATTTCTTTAGGAGCAGATTCTCGCCGGGTCGAGATTACCGGAAATACCAAATTCGATTCTTTGAAAAAAACAGAATCAAAAAGTATTGAGAGGTTGATAGAGGAATTAAAACTATCCAGCCAGGATTTGATTTTTCTCGCTGGCAGCACTCACCCGGGCGAGGAGAAAATTGTTTTAAATTGCTTCCTTAAATTAAGGAAAGAATTTAGTAATTTGCGTCTTATCCTTTGTCCACGGCATTTAGAGCGATTAGCCGAAGTTGAAAAGATGATTAATCAGTCGGGAGTCCCTTTTGCCCGCCGGACACATCTAAAAGGGGAAGGACAGAAAGCGGTTTCAGTTTTTGTTTTAGATACTCTCGGTGAATTAGCCGGATTTTACAGCATCGCCAGTGTCGTTTTTGTCGGCGGCAGCTTAGTCCCGAAAGGGGGTCAAAATATCCTTGAACCAATTAATTTTGGCAAGCCCACCGTCTTTGGCCCTTATATGGCTAATTTTCAGGAAATTGCTGAGCTTTTTGAGAATTCAAAGATTGCTTTTCGGGTTCAAAATGAAGATGAACTTTGCCAGAAGATATCCTCTCTTTTAAAGGATAAAGACTTAAGGGGCGGCATAAAAGATAAAGCCGAGCAGATTATAAATAGTTATAAAGGAGCAAGCGCAAGAAATTTTGAATTTATTAAAGAATACCTGGGGAAGGAAGGGAAAGTTAAAGCGCAAGGCTAAAAACCATATTCAAAATTTAAATTTATAATGCGGAAATACTTCAGTAAATCTAAGAGCGAAGAATTCAGGCAAATCCCTTCAAAAGCAAATTGTCTGCCTATTTAGTTTTGTGCATCGTAAAATATCTAAATGCTCTTAAGTTTGACATTCAAACAGGGCGGTTTTAAAATTTTGAATTTTACGCTGTAGTTTTCCGTTTTGGCTTTTTCGCCGATGTTCCGGGGAATTTTAAATTTTGGCTGATTTAGATAATTAGATAATGAAAAAAATCTTAGATAAGATTTATAAGTGGCTGCTTAAGACCGAATTTTCGATTATTCTATTTTGGCCTTTGGCGGTTCTTTATTATTTTTTCTTCATTCTGCGCAAGTCCTTGTATAAAGCAGGTTTGAGAAAAAGCCAGTCACTGCCCTGTCAAATCATTAGTGTGGGAAACATAACTTTGGGAGGAACAGGCAAGACACCATTGGTAGAGTTTATTGCCCGGAAGCTCAAGTTTAAAAGAATAGTTATTTTAAGCCGGGGCTATGGCCGTAAAGGGGCGAGAAAAAAGATTCTTCTGGTTTCAGATAAGGCTAGAGTTTTAGCCGGGGTTAAAGAAGCCGGCGATGAGTCATATCTATTAGCCAGGAAACTGCCAGGGGTACCGGTAATTGTTGGCGGCAGGCGCTATTTTAACGGAAAATGGGCGATTCAGAGGTTTCAGCCGGAAGTTATTATTCTTGACGATGGATTTCAGCATTGGTCATTAAAGAGAAACGTGGATTTGGTGGTGATTGATAGTACTAATCCTTTTGGTAATCGATGGCTGATTCCGGCAGGCATTTTAAGAGAACCACTGGGTGAGTTAAAAAGAGCTAATCTAATTTTCCTTTCTAAAGTTAACGAAGGGAATGTTCAAGTCGATGTTTTGAAGAAAAAGATAAGAAAATTTAACTCCCTGGCCCCTGTAGTGGAAACTATTTATGAGCCAGTCGAATTCAGCCTTTGGCCGAAGAAAGAGATAAGGACAAAGGATTGTATTTATAAAAAACCGATTTTTATGCTGGCCAGCCTTGGAGCACCCAGTTCCTTTCGCTATTCGCTTCTTCAGCTTGGAGGGAAATTAGTCGGGGAGGCGATTTATCCCGACCATTACTATTACCAAGCGAAAGATTTAGCGGACGTTATGAATTTAGCCCGATTAAAAAAAGCTGAGTTTATTGTGACTACGGAAAAAGATGAGGTAAGGTTGCCCGAGGTCTCGGTGGATTTCCCTATATTAATTCTCAAAGTTGAATTAAAGGTTGTTGTCGGTGGAGAAATATTAGATGCTTGGCTATCTTGAATATTTAACGGTTAAATTTCTGGGTTTAATAGTTAGAATCCTGCCACAAAAACTGGTAATTTTTTTGGGGGGATTAATCGGTAGTTTAATTTATTTTCTTGACCGGAAACACAGCCAGATCAGCCTTCTTAATCTTAGAAGGGCTTTTGGAGTGACAAAGACCGATTCGGAATTTAAAAAAATTGCCCGCCGGTCTTTCATGAATTTAAGCCAGAGTTTCTTTGAAATCCTTCGTTTCCCCAAATTGAACAGTAAATCAGTAGACAGTTTTATTTCTATTGAAGGAAGGGAATATTTGGATATGGTTCATTCGCAAGGCAGAGGCGGGATTTTACTCACCGCCCATTTGGGCAACTGGGAGCTTTCGGCTGTTTGGGCAAGTCTCAAAGGTTATTCCTTGAATGCCCTGGCTCGAGAGCAAAAAAAAAGCCGGCTGAATTTTCTTCTCAATCAATATCGAGCGAATTCTGGAATCAAAGTTTACACTAAAGGAATGGCCGTCCGCGATTTAATAACGGCTTTGCGTAAAAATGAATTTGTCGGTGTTTTAGGGGATCAGGACGCGGGCCGCCGGGGGGTATTCGTAAATTTTTTCCGCCATCCAGCGTCAACTCACCCCGGGCCAATTCTGCTTGCTTTAAGAACCGGAGTGCCAATTCTTCCCTGTTTTATTATACGTTCCGGGTTTAAACATAAAATTTATGTTCATCCGCCCCTTCATTTGGAGCCCAAGAAAACCGGCGATTATAAAGAGGCAATAGTGAAAAACAGCCTTCAGGAGTTTAGCCGGATACTTGAATCCTATATTTGGCTTTATCCGGGCCAGTGGCTTTGGGTTCATCGGCGGTGGAAAACCCGGCCGATAGCAGAGGGGAACTTTAATGTAAAAAAGGTTAATATAATGATTTTAAGCGACGGCAAAGCCGGGCATTTAAGGCAATCGTGGGGAATCGCCCGGGGATTTCCGGCGGCAAAAGTCCTAGAGGTAAAAATAGATTTTCAAAGTAAAATTTGGAAAATTTTCCTTCCTTTATTAGCCCCCATCGCGAAGAACCATTGTTTAATTAAGTTCTTCCTGAAAAAGTCTTTGACCGAAAATTCCTTCCAGAAATTAAACTCTTTTTTCCCTCAGGCGATTATTTCTGCTGGCAGTTCCCTGGCCGCTTTTAACCTTTTATACGGCAGATTTACCGGTGCCAAAAAAATTGTCTGTATGAAACCAGGAATAATGGATATCAAATCTTTTGATCTGGTGATTGCTCCCAAGCATGACCACTTGCCCATAGTAAAAAATGTTTTGACCGTATTTGCTTCTCTTCACCCTTTGAGGAAGGAAGATTTTGTTCCCCTTGGGGAAACCTTAAAAGATAAATTTTCTTTAAAGGGCGATAAATTCCTGGGCCTGCTTATTGGAGGAGAAACTCGTCACTTTTCGCTGTCCAGGGGTACTTTAAGAAAGGTGGTTGAAGAGATAAAGAAAATCTGTGAGACTCATAAATTCAAGCTTTTATTTACCACTTCCCGCCGCACCCCTATTCAGGTTGAAAGGCAATTTAAAGAGGAATTGAGGAATTTTTCTGATTTAGAGCTATTTATTTCTCCCCGGCAGGATTCATATAATCCCGTGGGTGGGATTTTAGGCCTGAGCGAAGCAGTAGTTGTAACCGAAGACAGTATTTCTATGATTGCCGAAGCAGCCAGCTCGGCGAAAAAAATTATTGTTCTGCAAGTCGATAGAAAAACCAAAGGCAAGCTTCCTAAACATTTGGAGACAATCAACAATTTGGTTCAAAAAGGTTATTTATATTTGGCCAGAGCCGATAATCTCAGCCAGGTAATCAACCGCCTGCTTTTAGAAGGATCTGCTCCTAAAGTCCTCAATGATACTGAAAAGGCGATTGAAAGAGTAAAAGAAACACTGCTTTCAGCTAATAATAGGTGACAGGTAATAGGTTTTAGGTAATAGGTAGTAGGGAAAAAGTTATATCCTACGGTCTATAAAACGGTGAAGAGTTATGAATATCTTACAGATGCTGCCTAATCTTGAATTAGGCGGGGTAGAAAGAGGAACAATCGATTTAGCCAAGGGTTTAGTTAAGAGAGGCAATCGAGCCGTTATCGTATCTAATGGCGGCCGCCTGATTCAAGAATTAGGAGGCACAAATATTAAGCATTATGCACTGCCTATCCATCGCAAATCTATATTTTCCATTTGTTCTCTCATCGGGCCGGTTAGAAAAATCATAAAGGATGAAAGCATTGACTTGGTTCATGCCCGTTCTCGCGTTCCGGCCTGGATTGGCTATTTTGCCTCTAAAAAGGAAAAGGTTCCCTTTGTTACTACTGCTCATGGGTTTTATCGGAGTCACTGGGGCAGCCGGGTAATGGGTTTTGGGAAACGGGTGATTACGGTCAGCTTCCCTTTGAAGGAATATATGAAAAGAACTTTCCGGATACCTGAAGAGAAATTGCGGGTTATCCATCGCAGCATTGATTTTGAAAAGCTCAAAAAAAGTTATAACCCGGAGGATTCTCTTAGACTGCGCCGGCAATTAGCTGGAGAAGCTAAGTACCTTTTTGGTATGGTTGGCCGTTTAACTCCGCGTAAAGGGCCTTTGCTTTTTCTGGAGGCCTTAACTCATTTAAAAAGAAGAAACTATTCTTTCCGCGCCTTGATTGTCGGAGAGGCGGCTAAAGAAAAGTTTTTTAAAAAGCTTAAGGCGAAAGTTCGGGAAGAAAAACTCGAGAATGAGGTAATTTTTACCGGAAGGCGGGACGATGTTTTGAGGATTATTTCCGCTTTTGATTTACTGGTTTTCCCCTCAATCGAACCGGAATCTTTCGGCCGGGTAGTGATCGAAGCGCTGGCTTTAACAAAGCCAGTGGTAGCGGCCGATTTAGGCGGGGTAAAAGATATCATCGAAAATGATATGGCCGGGAAATTGGTTAAAGCCGGAGATGCTTTAGCTTTATCGCAAGCCATCGAGTGGATGCTTGAGCATAGAAAAGAGGCCGAGGGAATGGCCCAAAGAGGCAAAGAAAAGGTTTTAAAAGAGTTTAATTTGGATAAAATGTGTCGGGAAACAATTGAGGTTTATCGAGAGTGCTTAAAATGCCAATAAACCCCATTAGACAATTCGGGGAGGGCGGAGTAAAAAAAATTCTTATATTTAAATGGAGTGCCCTGGGGGATGTTATTTTAATCGTGCCGTCTCTCAGGGTCATCCGAAGGGGATTCCCCCGGGCAGAAATTTATCTTCTGGGTAAAAAAGAATATAAAGAATTTTTACATCCGCTTGGTTATATTGACAACTTTATAGAGTTTCCCGAACAAAACTGGAGACATTTAATCCCTAAATTACGAAGAGAAAATTTTGATTTGAGTATCGATTTCCAAAATACATGGCGCAGTCACTTCCTGGCTTTTAGGGCAGGAGCGAAAAATAGATTGGGTTATCGAAGAAAAGGCGGGAGGATTTTATTGACTATAGCTGTATCCGGTCCTGAAAAAGTCCATCCCGTAGAGCACCAGGCCTGGCTTCTTTCAAAAATCGGAGTGAGTTTAGATGACTTTAAATTAGAATGCGCCCCGCCTCCTAAGCCCTCTTTTCAATTAAGAAGGCCTTATATCGCTATCCTTCCCGGAGCAGGAAAAGGCTGGGATAGCAAATGTTGGAGCGAACTTTCTTTTGCCCGCCTGGCCGATATCTTGATAAAGAGGCTAAAGTATGAAGTAGTTTTTCTCGGAGGGAAAAGAGAAAAAGATAAAGTCGGACGAATTAAAAAAGCAATGAAAGAAAAAGGACAGGATTTGGCGGGACAGACAAATTTGATTCAACTGGCTGGGGTTATAAAAGAGAGTTCCGCCTTTATCAGCCACGATACCGGGCCAATGCATCTGGCTCAGGCTTTAGAAATACCAACAATAGCTTTGTTTGGCCCTACTGATCCCAGGCGGCATACTGTTCCTGCAGCCAATTTATATATTGTTAAAAAAGAACTCTCCTGCCAGCCCTGTTATCGAAAAAAATGTTCCCATCAACAGTGTATGCAGCTGATTGAGGTTGAAGAAATATTGGGGAAAATTAAGCAGATTTTGCATATTAATGGATAGTGTGCCGGGCGCAGTAATACAATTTTGCCTTAGTTACATAAAAATAAACGACGAAAACGCAGAACCCGTCCGCCGAAAAAATATGGCGTATCCAGGCAAGCGCGTCTGGTAAAAAGGAAAGAACAAAACATTGAAAATACTCCATTTTACTACCCATCTTAATCACGGCGGGATTGCCAGCTATATTTATAATTTATCCAGAGCACTCCTGGAGAGAGGCGAGGCTGTTTTTGTTGCTTCCAGCGGCGGCAGTTTTGTGTCTGAATTCGAAAAAGCCGGCATAAGGCATTTTTTTGTACCCATAAAGACTAAATCAGAATTAAGCCCTAAGCTCTGGCTGGCCGCTTTCCGTTTAAAAAATATTATAAATAAAGAGAAAATCGAAGTTCTTCATACCCATACCCGGGTAACGCACTGTGTCGGATGCCAGCTTTCCCGGAGAACCAGCGTCAGCTGGCTGACTACGGCTCATGGATACTATAAAGTCCGCTGGGGAAGAAAAATATTTCCTGCCTGGGGAGAGAAAACTATTGCTATCAGCCCGGCAGTTAAGGAACATTTATTAGACGAGTTCAAATTACCTAAAGAAAAAGTGGAGTTAATATTTACCGGGGTGGATTTAGAAAAATTTTCTCCCGGGTTAGATGAAAAAGACAAAAAGATGCGCCAGAGGTTTGGTTTGGACAGCGCTGTTACTGTTGGTATGATTGGGCGGTTTTCTCCGGAAAAAGGTCATAAGGTTTTTTTGGAAGCGATAGCTTCATTAAAAAGGCCAGATATAAAATTCGTGCTTGTCGGAAGCGGCGGGAAAAGATATCCTTCTGTTTTATCCCTTCCGGACGATAGGAGAATTATCCGGATAGAGTATTTAGAAAGTTCCCGGGCTTTAAAACTTATCGATATATTTGTCCAGCCTTCTTTACAGGAAGGTTTAGGAATTGCCATTCTGGAAGCGATGGCTTGCGGTAAAGCAGTAGTAGCCAGCCGGGTCGGAGGGATTCCTTCAGTAATTAATGATGAAGCGGATGGATTGTTAGTTAATCCGGGAGATTCCAAGGGTTTGGCCAGGGCAATAATCAGGTTAGCCGAAAATGAAGAGTTAAGAAAATTTTTAGGCAAAGCCGGGCGCAGAAAAGTAGAAGATAACTTTGATGTCCGCAAAATGGCTCAACACATAGAAAAGGTTTATGAAGAATTATTGAAATAGTTATCCAGTTAGTTGCTTTGGCCACTGCCCGCAAATTTTACGCTGTGGTTTTGCGTTTTTAATTGTCCGCTTTTAGATAGTCTCTTGATTTACGATGGACATCAAAAATATACAAATTAAGAATATCCTGGTTGTCCTGGGATTTCCGGGAATCGGCGATTTACTGGTAGCCGTTCCGGTCTTTCGGGCGCTGAAAAAAAAATTCCCGGAGGCAAATTTATCTTTAAGCTTACGGAATCAGCCGGGACAACTTGCTCTTTTAAAAAGCAACCCTTATTTTAGTAAAATAATCGTTTTTAATAAAAGGGGGAAGAAACTCAATCTATTCCAAAGCTTGAGACTTCTTGAAAGATGGCGAAGAGAGAAGTTTGACCTGATAGTTATACTTCATCATGCCCGGCGTTACGCAGCACTTTCCTGGCTGGCTGGAGCAAGGGTTCGTTTAGGCTATAATACCAAGGGGTGGAGGTTTTTTCTAAATAATGTTTATTTTTCTGATTCTTTTCGGTATGAAGCAGAAAATCTTTTAGAGGTAATTAAACCACTGGGGATTCAAGCTAAAAATCCGGATTTGGAAATTTGGCTTAATCCCAATGAACAGGAAAAAATAGAAAATTGGTTAAGAAAGAGAAATATTACAAATTTTATCATTATTCACCCCTCCGGCGGCTGGTGGGGAAGGCGCTGGCCAAAAGAGAATTATGCAAAGCTTGCCGATTACCTGATAAGAAATTTTCCAATAGAGGTTATTTTTACCGGGACGCCTGCGGAAAAGGGGGGAATAGAGAAAATTTCCAGTTTAATGAAAGAGAAGCCATTAATTGCTGCTGGCGAATTTACCATCAGGGAATTAGCCTGTTTATATGAAAAAGCCAAGCTTTTTATTGGTACTGATACCGGGGCGATGCATGTAGCCGCGGCCGTCGGTCTTCCAACTTTAGTCATGTTTGGTCCTCAGGACCCCCGGCGCTGGGGTCCTCAAAGCGGGGGGAATCAGATTATCTATAAAAATCTGGACTGCAGCCCTTGTCCGCAAAGGTGCCGCTGGGGGAGAAATATTTGTATGGAAAGGATTACCGTTGAGGAAGTAATAAAGGCAGCCGGCAAAATGATAGCTGTATGATTTATGACAGATGTGTACACGGTGTAAAAAAATCCTTTCAAAAGCAATTTTTGCCTATCGAGTTTTTGTGCATAGTAGAATAGCCTAAATTCTGTAAACTTGGGTTTTGAATAGTAGATTTTGAAACTAAAGGCTTCAGAATGATGAAAAACATAAATAGTATTTTAGTCATCAGCTTAAGTAATATTGGCGATGTAATCTTAACCCTTCCCGTTGCCGGCGGCCTGCGGGGGGAATTTCCCGAAGCGAATATTTCTATTTTAATCGGGAGGCGGGCTTACCCGGCAGTTAAGGATAACCCGGAATTCTCCCGAGTGATTGTTTACGATAAGCACAAAACCTTAGGAGAAAAGTTTTTATTTATAAAAAAATTAAGAAGGGAGCGTTACGATTTGGTCGTCGATTTGCGCCATAGTTTGTTCCCCTTATTTTTGCGTTCAAGGTATCATAGCCCCATTTTCGCAAAAAGGTCCAAGTTTCCCGAACACCAGGTCCGGAAGCATCTGCGCAGTTTAGGAAAATTCGGGATTAAGCCGGATAAAATTAGATTCCCTTTTTATATTTCGGAAGGTGCCAAGGAAAATATTAAAAGGAGATTTGGCGGAAGAATAAATAGCGAGCTAATCGTTATCAATCCGATGGCGGCCAGCCATTTAAAATGCTGGGCAGATGACGGGTTCATTCTATTGGCGCAAAGAATTCAGGATGTATACAATCTGCCTATTGCCTTCATTTCGGGAAGGGAAGATAGAGAAAAGTGCGCAAAAATTTCTGGAGAGATTAAAGGCAGCTTCAATCTAGGAGGGAAATTAAACTTCCAAGAATTGGCGGCTCTTCTCCAAAAGGCAAAAATTTTTATTACCAATGACAGCGGGCCTCTTCATTTAGCCAGTGCTTTGGGGGTGCCCACTCTGGCTATTTTTGGGCCGACTGATCCGGTAAAATATGGCCCCTTGAGTCCAATAAAGGGCGTGGTCAGAAAGAATCTGTCCTGTTCGCCCTGTGAACTTGCCCAGTGCCCCAGGGAACATCAATGTTTGAAATCTCTTTCCGTAGATGAAGTTTTTCTGAAGTTTGAGGAAATTATGAATGAAGCGAAACAAAAAAAATCCTAAAAGAATTCTACTGGTGCGTACGGATCGGATTGGTGACGTTGTTTTGACTACGCCGGCTATTCGAGCGGTTCGTCAGAGCCTGCCGGAAAGTTTTCTGGCAATGATGGTTCGGCCGTATAGTGTTGAGGTGGTAAAAAACAATCCTCATTTGGATGAAGTGATCGTTTATGATAAAAGAGGAAAGCATAAGACCTTCTGGAATAGTTTTAAATTCGTCAGAGATTTGAGAAAGAAAGAATTTGATTTAGCCTTTGTTTTCCATCCGACTAACCGGGTGAATATCATAACTTTCCTGGCCGGAATTCCGGAGAGAATCGGTTATAACCGAAAATGCGGCTTTCTGCTTACAAAGAAACTACCCGATGAGAAATTTAAAGGGGAGAAGCACGAAATAGAATATAATCTTGAGGTGATTGCTGCCCGGGGGATTTCCGCTGCTAATAAAGAGGTGGAAATGGTTGTGAGCCAAGAGGAGGAAAATTTTGCACTAAAGTTTTTCCAGGAAAACGGCTTGGATAGAAAGATTCCTTTAGTGGCGATACAACCCGGAGCCAGTTGCCCTTCTAAAAGATGGCCGGTTGAAAGATTTGCTGAGGTGGGCAAAAAATTAATGGAATCTTTTCCAGTAAAAATTATAATCATTGGCAGCAACGAAGAAGGCCCGCTACTGGAAAGATTAAGGCGTTTATTAGGGGAAAAGGCGGTTATTGTTCAAGGGCTGGCTTTGGGGAATGTAGGGGCTATTTTAAAGCAGGCGCAGCTTTTTATTTCTAATGATACCGGCCCGGTGCATATTGCCGCGGCGATGAAAACGCCCTGCCTGGTAATCTTCGGTAGAAAGCAGCCGGGGTTATCTCCCCGAAGGTGGCGTCCCCGGGGCAGGGAACATATCATTTTTCATAAAGATCCTGGTTGTCAGGTTTGTTTAGCGCATAGTTGCGATAAGGGCTTTCAGTGCCTCAAGGCAATTACCGTTTTTGAAGTTTTTCAAGCAGCCCAAAAAATTCTGGGAGGGGTTAATGACTAAAATTTCCGTTGTCGTAATTACCAAAAACGAAGAGGCGAATATCTCCGAATGTCTAAAGAGCGCTCAGTGGGCCGATGAAATAATTGTTGTCGATGATGAAAGCCAGGATAAAACGGCCGGATTAGCCCGGCAGTTTACGGACAAAATTTTTGTCAGGAAAATGGAAAATGAAGGGAGGCACCGTAACTGGGCTTATGGGAATGCAACCGGGGATTGGATTTTAAGCCTGGATGCCGACGAAAGAGTAAGTGAGAAATTGGCTAAAGAAATAAGAGAGGTGTTGCGGGAAAAAGAAGGGTACAGCGGATATGCCATTCCTATCCGGACCTATATCGGAAAACGCTGGATAAGATATGGAGGCTGGTATCCGGCGGGTAAATTGCGTCTTTTTAAAAAAGGTGCCTTTCGTTACGAAGAGGCTGAGGTTCATCCCCGAATATTCCTGGAAGGGAAATCGCGCCTTCTAAAAGCTGATATTATTCATTACGGCTACCGTGACTTCCACCATTTTATTTCCGCCTTAAATTCCCAGACAACGAAAGAAGCGGAAAAGTGGTCCCGGGAAAAAAGGGAAATTAGTTTCCTTACTCTTTGCCGAAAAATGCTCGACCGGTTCCTCCGGAGGTTTTTAATGAAGAAAGGTTATAGAGACGGTTTTATGGGGGTGGTGATCGCTTTTTCCGATTCTCTTTACCAATTTTTCAGTTATGCCAAATATTGGGAGAAGAGGCAGCCTTAAATAAAACAGGTCAAAATCCATTTTTTAAGAATTACCTTGACAAAAGCTCAAAGTTCGTTTATATCGATAATGAAAATCATTTCCGAAAATCAGCGCTTATTGCATTCGGATTATTGATTAGAAAGTTTAGAGTGAGAAAGATAAGGCAGGGAGCGGAAAACGGTAGAATGAAAAGAAAATTCAAGGATAAAATCGAAAAAATGGGTAATATGGAAATAAAGAGGCAAGAGCAATATACGAAAAAAATTAAATTGCCAGAGATTAAAGTGCTGGATTTTCTTTATGCTAAAGGAGGAGAGGTGAGTTATGAGTACCCGGAATTAACTGCCCTTTGCCCGATGACCGGCATCCCAGATTTCTACACGGTTAGGATTGCTTATCTGCCGGCTAAATTAATCCCTGAATTGAAAAGTTTAAGATTTTATTTTCTCGCCTTCCGGGATATTCCCGTTCTTCATGAACATTTGGCTAATAAAATCTTTGAAGATTTCTGGAAAAGCGTCAAACCTAAAAAACTCAAAGTGGAATTAGACGTAGCTGTTCGAGGAGGTATTAAAACCAAAATTGTAAGGGAAAGGAGTCGATAAAGATGCACATTGAAGTGAGTGACGCCAGTTTTAAAGAAGAGGTGCTGGAATCCAATATTCCGGTCTTAGTGGACTTCTGGGCTGCCTGGTGCCGGCCATGTTTGATGGTAGCGCCGATAGTTGAAGAAATTGCTCAGGAACACCAGGGAAAGTTAAAGGTGTGCAAGGTGAATGTGGATGAGGCTCAGCAGACAGCGGTAAATTACGGAATTATGAGTATCCCGACCTTGGCTATTTTTAAAGGCGGCCAAGTAGTCGATAAAATTATCGGAGTAATACCCAAGGGGGTGCTGCAAGAGAAGATAATTCCTCATATATAGATAAGAGAATTGCTTATAGTTAAAGGAAGATAAAAAAACTAAAAGAGGTTGGAGGCTTTTTAGGCAGAAAGACCAAGGAGGCAATCTCTAATATCTGGGATAGGGCAGCGGGGAGGTTAGGATGATACTGAGAGAAGTAATTAAATCAAAAATCCATAAGGCCGTCATTACTGAAACAAACTTGAATTATCAGGGAAGTATCGGAATCGATAAAACCCTCTTGATGAAAAGCGATATTATACCGGGGGAAAAAGTCCAGGTTTTGAATTTTAACAATGGCCAAAGGTTCGAAACCTACGTTATTGAAGAAAAAGCAAATTCAGGCAGGACTGTTCTTTATGGGCCGGCAGCCAGGTGCGGCAAAGCCGGCGACAAAATTTGCATTATATCGTATGTTTCAATCAGTGAAGATGAGATAGGGAAAATAAAAGCAAAGATTGTAATGGTTGATAAAAATAACAGATAAATCGTATCTTTGATTGAGTGCGCCGGCCGGAATGATTAAAGAAAATGTCAGGAAATTATTGGATGAATTGCCGAAGGGAGTAGAATTAGTCGGGGCAGCCAAAGAAAGAACGGCTGAGGAGATTCTGGAGGCAATAGACGGGGGGTTACAAATTATTGGAGAGAACTATCTTCAAGAGGCTCAAAATGCCTTTGCGATTATAGGCAGAAGAGTAAGATGGCATTTTATCGGCCATCTTCAGAAGAATAAAGTAAAAAAGGCAGTGAAAATCTTCGATATGATAGAAACAGTTGATTCTTTGCAGATTGCCGAAGAGATTGATAAAGCTTCTATCCAGATAGAAAAAATAATGCCGGTATTGATCGAGATAAATAGCGGGAAAGAATTGCAGAAATTTGGTGTTTTGCCCGAAAAGGCAGAAAAATTTGCGGAGAATATTTCCGTATTTAAACATATAAAGGTAATGGGGCTTATGACTATGGGGCCGCGTTTTGGCAGCCCCGAAAATTCGCGGCCATATTTTCGGAAGACAAAGAAAATATTTAAAGAGATAAAAGCGCTTAATCTGCCCGGGGTAGAGATGAAATACCTTTCTATGGGTATGAGTAATTCTTACCGCATGGCCATAGAAGAAGGGGCCAATATTGTGAGGGTAGGAACGAAGATATTTGGCCAGAGAGCTAAATAATGAAGCGCTGGGTTATAGGAGGATAGGTAGTAGGTGGTAGGGGGAAAAATAGGTTGTAGGTGGTAGGTTGAAGGTAATAGGCCATAGGTGGTGGGTTGTAGGGAGTTGGTGATAGGGGCTAAGATGATGATAACCATAGTGTATGACAATGAACTATATGATAAAAGATTAAAATCCGGCTGGGGTTTTTCCTGTCTGATTGAACATCTTGATAAAAAGATTCTTTTTGATGTTGGTGATGACGCCGGCAAACTTTCTTTTAATTTGAATGCTTTAAAGATTAATCCCGAAGATATTGACGCTTTGGTCCTTTCTCATAATCATTGGGACCATACCGGCGGTCTGGAAGCGGTTATCGGGGGGAATAATAGGGTAGAGCTTTTTTTTGGTAATTCTTACCCGGAAGATTTCAAAACAGGGCTCAAAAAAAGAGGGATAAAATTTTCTCCGGTCAGTGAAATAACGAATGTTAGCCAGGGAGTGCATACGGGCCCAGAGATGGGTAGTTTTGGCCCGGCGGAGATTCCTTTGACGGTTGAAACAAAATCGGGCCTGGTAGTAATTACCGGCTGTGCCCATCCCGGAATTGCAAAAATGGTCAGAAAAGTTAAAGAAGCCTTCGCTAAGGAAATTTATTTGGTTTTGGGCGGGTTCCATTTGGGGAAAGTTTTAAGCTTGGGTAAGATAATTTCTGAACTTAAAGAAATGGGAATTAAAAAAGCGGCTCCCTGTCATTGTACCGGCGAGAGAGCCATTAAGCTTTTTCAAGAAGGGTTCAAGGAGAATTTTATTAAGGTTGGTGCGGGTTTGAAAATAAAATTGGATAAATAGGAAGGCATGCATGGCTGAGTGTCAGGTCAAAGAAAATAGGGGTAGGTGTAACTGCACTTACGAACCCTGCGGTAAAAAAGGTATCTGCTGTGAGTGTCTGCAGTATCACTGGCGGTTAGGAGAGCTGCCGGCTTGTTTTTTCCCTGATGATGTCGAGAAAACCTTTGACCGAAGCATAGAAAGGTTTATTGAAACCTATCAAAAACGCGGCCGATGGTGGTAATCCCCGTTATAGATAAAAAGTAGAGGCATCATCTAATTGCGAGGATTCGCTGAAAAGGAATTGCTTTCTGTCCATAAAGGTTGAATGGCGGTTGCCTGAAGGCGACCTGTTTCTAACGGGGTAAATTCCAGTGAGCAAAAATGCATAAACATAAACTGATTTTTAAAGAATTAAAAGAACACGCCCCCTTTACCACTTTCGGGGCATTTACCGGTATCTTAATTATAATATTTATCCGGAGATTGCCGGCCGGGATTTCCTACAACATTTTTTACATCCTCCATCCGATTCATGTTGTTTTAAGCGCTCTGGTTACTGCCTCTATGTATGAGCTTCATAAATGCGGCCGGATTAAAAGCAAATGCAACCTTTTCATCCTGCTTATTATTGGGTATTTGGGGTCAGTGGGTATCGCCACTTTAAGTGATTCCGTTATTCCATATCTGGGAGAATCTCTAATTGGATTGCCCAACAGGGGGATTCACCTTGGGTTTATCGAAAAATGGTGGTTAATCAATCCTTTAGCCATAATCGGTATCGCCATTGCCTATTTCAGGCCGGCAACAAAATTTCCTCACTATGGACATGTACTCCTAAGCACCTGGGCATCGCTTTTCCATATTATGATGGCTAAAGGCGGGGCGATAAATTGGTTTTCTTATTTTATCATTTTCATCTTTTTATTTTTAGCTGTATGGCTTCCTTGTTGTGTCAGTGATATAATTTTTCCGCTTCTTTTTGTCCGGCCCGGCGCCAAAAAGCAAGGAAGCGCTTGATTATGGAAATGTAATGCCGTCATCGATAGATTTTTTAGTGAAGGTTAAATGAACAATAGGCCGATATAAAATGGATAATATTTTTGACCGGTATTCTAAAGAATACGATGATTGGTATGAGAAAAATAAATTTGCTTATTTATCCGAACTCGAAGCTATAAAGAAGGTTATGCCGGACAAAGGCAGGGGATTAGAGATTGGTGTTGGTTCGGGCCGGTTTGCTTCGGCTTTGGGGATAGATATCGGGATAGATTCATCGCCTCAAATGATAGAAAAGGCTCGGAAACGCGGCCTAAAGGTTAAATTAGCGCAAGGAGAAAACCTTCCTTTTAATGACGGCGAATTCGATTACGTACTGATTATTACCACCCTGTGTTTCGTGAGAGAACCCCGAAAAGTAATAGCGGAGGCAAGTAGAGTCTTAAAGAACCGGGGCAGGCTTATTGTTGGTATAATCGATAAGAATAGTTCCTTAGGGAAGCGCTATCAAACCAAGAAAAGCAGATTTTATAAAAAGGCAAAGTTTTTTTTAGTAAACGAAGTAGTAAATTTATTAAAGGAAGCCGGGTTAGGCAAGATTTCTTTAAAGCAAACTCTTTTTCACCCGCCTGACGAACTTAGTCAAATTGAACCTTCCCAAGACGGTGACGGCAAAGGTGCTTTTGTGGTCATTTCTGCCTGCAAATAGCCGCCGGAGTTGTCCCAAAAAAATCTTGACAGTTGCCCGGGTTTAAGGTACAATTGATATTGAGACTTAATATCAATTAAAATAGTTTTGCTTCGTTTTTACCTAGATAGGTTCGGCTTCGTTGAGCTTGGCTTTATTCTGGGGTCAGGTGGATCGGATGAAAGATTCTATCACTGTTTTAAAAGAATATTTGCGGCCGAGGGGATTAAAGTTTACCCCCGAAAGGGAAACCATAATTAAAACGATTTTTTCTTTAGGCAAACATTTTGAGGCAGACGACTTGCTGGTGAAGCTTCGGCAAAGAAAGAGTAAAATTGCCAAAGCTTCAATCTACCGTACCTTTAAATTATTGGTCGGGGCCGGCATTTTAAGGCCGGTTATTTTTACTGACCGGCATCTTCATTATGAACAGGTGATTGGGAAGAAGCATCATGGACATCTGGTTTGTTTGAAATGCGGCCGGGTAATCGAATTTAGCCGACCCAAGATACTAAAGGAATTAAACAAAGTTTATAGGGAATATCATTTTAAGGAGTTTGACCATAAAGTTGAAGCTACTGGATATTGTCATCAATGCCAAAAATAATCATCAGCCTTTCAGAACTTAAAAAAGGCGACCGGGCGGTTATCTCTAAAATAAAAGTTCAGGGCGGGCTGGGCCGGCGTCTGCGGGATATGGGGCTGGTACCGGGCAGCCCGGTGGAGTTAATAAGAGTAGCTCCTTTAGGCGATCCAATCGAAATAAAAATAAAGGGTTATCGTCTTTCTTTACGTAAAGAGGAAGCGGCTGACATATATGTTGAAACGGGGTGAAAAGGCAATAATGAAAGGGCAAATTTTACCTTTAACGACGATTTCTCCGGGCAGAACAGTGATACTGGTAGCAATCACTGGCGGGTTGGGTTTAAGGCAAAGATTAACTGATATGGGTCTAAAGGAAGGGGTTAAATTCAGGTTAGTTCATTCCCTGAGGCCGGGACCATGCATTGTTAATTTTGGCGGGACCAGATTGGTGCTTGGCCATGGTATGGCCCAGAAGATATTGGTACGCTCTGTTAGACTTGGCGAGGAATAGTGGAGAGAGCAGAACGGAAAGTATCTTTAAGGGTGAGATATTATGAAGCCTGCAGAGATAAATTGGATGCGATGCGAAGAGAAAGGTAGTCAAAAAACACAATGGGTAAGCGGAATCTTTGTAAAAGATTAAAAAGGGGTTAAAAAGGTGGAAAAGTTAACCATTGCTTTAGCCGGTAACCCTAATTCCGGTAAAACAACCATTTTTAATAATTTGACTGGCGCCCGCCAGCATGTGGGGAATTACCCCGGGGTTACCGTAGAAAAAATAGAAGGCAGTTTAAAATACAAAGGCTATGAAATAGAAGTAGTGGATTTGCCCGGGACCTATAGTTTAAACGCTTATTCACTGGATGAGGTTGTTGCCCGCAATTTTGTCCTTGAAGAAAAACCTGACGTAGTTATTGATATCATTGACACTTCAAATTTAGAGAGAAATCTCTATCTGGCGACTCAATTTAAAGAGCTGGGTATTCCTTTGGTTTTAGCTTTTAACATGGCTGATTTAGCCCAGAAGCAGGGTTTAAGCATCGATAAAAAAAGGCTCAGTGCGCTTTTAGGACTGCCGATTATTTTTACCGTAGCCAGCAAGAAAAAAGGGATGAATGAACTGCTTGATGCAGCCATTCAATTAGCTGAAGGGAAAATTAAACTGGCTGAGACGATAGTTGGTTATGGCCGCGAGATTGAAGAGGAGATTAAAAAGTTAGAGGAGATTCTTTCTCAAGATACCGGGTTAATTATAAAATATCCGGTCCGCTGGATAGCCCTCAAACTTTTGGAAGGTGACCGCGAAATTGTAAAAAAAGTAAAAAAGAGCGAAAAAGCCGGTGAAATCGAAGAGATAGCAGGAAAAAGCATTTCTCATCTTAAGGGAATTTTCGGTGATGAAGTGGAAGCAATAATTGCTGACCGCCGTTATGGATTTATTAGCGGAGCCTGCAGTGAATCAATTTTGAAAACCTATGAGGTTCGTCATACTACTTCAGACCAAATAGATAAGGTCTTGGTTAACCGACTCTTAGGTTTGCCCATTTTTCTGGGATTGATGTATCTGCTTTTTAAATTTACCTTTACCTTAAGTATCCCATTGATGGCTTGGGTCGAAACCGGCCAGGAATGGTTGAGCAATTTTATCCATGGGTGTCTTCCGGAAGGAAGTGCCGTTCAATCTCTGGTAGTTGGCGGTATAGTCGGCGGAGTAGGCAGTGTCCTGGTATTTGTTCCCATCATTTTTTTGTTGTTTTTAGCCATTGCCTTGCTTGAAGATTCAGGCTATATGGCCAGAGCAGTTTTTATTATGGATAGATTTATGCATAAAATTGGACTGCACGGCCGTTCCTGTATACCGATGCTTTTGGGTTTCGGCTGTAATCTTCCCGCTATTATGGCTGCCCGCACCATTAAAGACAGAAAAGACCGGTTAGTGACTATTCTGGTTAATCCTTTTATGAGCTGTGGCGCCAGACTCCCGGTTTATACCCTGTTAATCGGAGCATTTTTTAGCGAAAAAACAGCCGGCAATATTTTGTTTTCTCTTTACGCTCTGGGGGTGGCGGTAGCAATTGTTATGGCTAAAATATTTCGCCGCTATCTATTTAAGGGAGAAACGGCTCCTTTTGTTATGGAGTTACCGCCTTATCGGCTGCCGACGATTAAAGGCCTTCTTATCCATATGTGGGAACGAGGGGTCCTTTATTTAAAGAAAGCCGGAACAATTATTTTTGCTGGTTGCCTGGTAGTTTGGTTTTTAAGTAATTTTCCCTGGAATCCGCAGTATTCCAAAGATTACGATAGGCTGATTGGAGAGGTGCAGGGTGAGACAATGTTAGTTACACAATTAGAAAATCAGAAGGCTCGGGAAAAATTAGAAAAAAGTTATGCCGGAAGATTGGGGAAGAAAGTTGCTCCGATTTTTAAGCCCCTGGGATTTGATGACTGGAGGATTTCGGTCGGTCTGATAGGCGGTTTTGTGGCCAAAGAAATTGTGGTGGGGACTTTAGGAACCCTTCATTCTGTTGGTGAGGCAGATGAAAACTCCATGTCTTTACGACAGGCCCTTCAGAGGCAGACTCGAAAGGACGGCAGCAAGTTCTATAGCCCTTTAGTCGCCTATGCTCTTATGGTTTTTGTCCTTTTGTACATTCCCTGTATCGCCGTAATTGCGGTAATAAAAAGAGAAACCAACTCCTGGCGCTGGCCGGCTTTTACGGCAGTTTATACAACTATTTTGGCCTGGCTGGCCTCTTTCGTTATTTATCAAGGCGGAAGATTTTTGGGCTTTAAATAGAGCTTCTTTTCCAGCAATTTTAAAGACTTGAAATATCACTTCTCCTGTGTTATTATTACAGCCTATAAATTGTTAATATGAGGAGAAGTTAGTTGCCTGGTTTTGAAGCTAAAAGCATTTTAATCGCTAATCCCTACGGGATTGGCGATATTCTTTTTACCACCCCCCTGGTAAGCACCTTAAGAAAGGCTTTCCCGAAGAGCTATATTGCCTATCTCGTTGGTTCCCGGACCAAAGAGGTTTTGGCGGCCAACCCGGAGATAGATGAAATCTTTGTTTTTGACCGTGATGCCTTCCGGGCTAAACCTAAACTTCAAGCCTATAAAGACTTTTTAGGGCTGATAAGGTCCCTTCGAAGGAAAAAATTCAATTTGTATTTTGACCTTTCTAATACTTCTATGTATGGTTTTCTTAGCTTTATTTTAGGCATCAGGTGGCGGATTGGCTTTAATTATAAAAAGCGGGGGAGATTTTTGAATTTCAAGATGCCTCTTAATGGATTTGAAGATAAACACGTAATTGAATATTATTTAAGTCTTCTTGATTTTCTGCCGGGAAGGATAAAAAAAGAAAAAGTCTCCAAATTTTATCTGCCCGGGGAGATAGAAAACTGGGCGGAGGAATTTCTCAAGCTGCATAATCTAAAGGGAAGTGTTCTAATCGGCATTCATCCCGGGGGTGGAAAAAGCTGGGGAAAAATGGCCCATTTCCGCTGGTGGCCTGAAGAGAGATTCTTCTCTTTAGCTAAGATTTTAATCAAGAAATACCAGGCAAAAATAATAGTTTTCTCTGAACCTCGAGCGGCGCCTGCCAAAGGCAGGGAACCCAGGACTTTTTCAGAAAGAGCTGAATTACCTTCAAGCGAGCAGGCCCAGAATGGGCTGGATGGAGGATCTTTTATTTTTCCCAGGGATTTAAGCTTAATCCAATTTGCCGCTTTAATAAAACGGATTCGTTTGCTTATATCTAACGATGGAGGGCCGTTACAAATCGCCGTAGCCGTTGGGACGCCGACAGTTTCCATTTTCGGCCCAGTTTCCGAAGTTGTCTATGGCCCATACCCGCCGAACGAAAAACATGAAATTGTTAGCAAAGGATTAGACTGTCAGCCTTGCTACCGAAAATTTTCCTTTAACCCTTGCCGCCAGCGAAAATGTTTAGATGAGCTTACTGAAAATGAAGTTTTAGCTAAAGTGGAAAGGGTTTTGAGCCACAAAGCCAATGCCTAACTGGAAATAAAAACCACCGCTTATCCGGGCTTATTTATATCTGCGATTAAAAATGCGCGTTGCTATTGATGTCAAGTCTACCTTAAAAGAAAAAGTTACCGGGATAGGTTCCTATACGCTTAGGCTGATTAAAGCCTTAAGCAGTATCGATTCTCACAATTCCTACCTGCTTTTCAGCCATAGCGGGTCATTTAATTCCAAGGTAAGTTTTCCTCTAAGCGATTTGCCTGAGAATTTTTATCTAAGGGAAAAAAGATTATCGGGGAAACTGCTCTTTTTTTTATTGAATAAGGTTAGATTACCACTTGACTATTTTTTGGGAGAGGTGGATATTTTCCAAAGTACCGAGGCTAAATATCCTCATCCCAAAAGGGCTAAGTTAGTTTACTTTTTGGCCGATGTTATTCCTTTAGTCCATCCGGAGTTCTATGAGTTTCAAGAAGTGGATTCGTTCAGGCAGCAAATGAGAGCTCTTTTAGATAAAGCAGACGGCTTAATTACCCCTTCTTTATCCAGCCAAAAGGATATGGCTAAGTTCTTCCCCGGTTTTATTAAGCCGGTCGGGGTAATTCCCATAGGCATAGAGAAGGAATTTAGACCGCTCAATGGTTTTAATCAAAACAGTTTCCGCAGGAAGTATGGCTTGTCCAAAAAAATTATACTTTCGGTGGGAACACTGGAAAGAAGGAAAAATTTCGAGGTTTTGCTTAAGGCTTTTAAAGAAATAAGAGAAAAAGGGCTAAACTATCAATTGGTAATTATTGGCGATAAAATAAAAGGCTCGGAAAAAATATTAAATTTATCCCGGGACCTGGGTATTTCCCGGGAGGTTGTTTTTACCGGATATATTCCCAAAGAGGATTTGGTCTATTTTTATAATTTAGCCGAAGTTTTTGTTTATCCCTCGGTTTATGAAGGCTATGGCCTGCCGCCACTGGAGGCGATGGCTTGCGGTCTGCCCGTAATTGTATCCCGAAGCAGTTCCTTACCCGAAGTAGTAGGGGAAAGTGCTTTGTTTTTTGAGCCAAGCGAGGCCTCTGATTTATCTTCCAGAATAGAGACGCTTTTAGTTTCTCCCGGTCTTAGAGAGGCGTTAAAAAATAAAGGTTTCAAACGGGCAAAGGAATTGAGCCTGGAGAAGATGGGAAGAGAAACGGTCGCTTTTTATGGGGAGATATTAAGAAGGGGAGTTTAAAATTTCAAATTTTCTGCCTATCGAGGTTTTATACATTGCAAAAAACCCTAGATGCCGTTAGCTTTGCATCCGAACACTATAGATTCGTTTGTTATTTGTGATTTGGTTATTGGAATTTATTTAGTGGATGGGTTTTAGGTGGATACCATTTTTAAAATAGACAGACTAAAATTAATGTTTTTAATCACCCTGGCAGCCTGCCTGTTTTCCCAATCGGGCTGCGGATTAGCCAAAAAGTTCATCCGTCCCTTCCCTAAAGAGAAAAAGATATTGACCGGGGGGAAAAACAAAAGAGGAGGATTATTTTTCCGGAAGGGGAAGGAACCAGTGGCTGAGGCTGAGGGAGAACTTAAAATTATTAAAAGAATCGAACCGGAGCGGGATTTAGTCCAGCTCCCTTTTTCTCCGGAAGAAAAACTTATTTACGGAGTAAAATGGCGGGGTATACCGATTGGGGAAATCCGTTTAATGGTAGACGGCCTCTATCAGTTGAATAATGGAAGAAGAGTTTATCGTTTGGTCTACGAAGCTTCTACCAATCCGCTTTTTGATACTGTTTACAAGGTGAGAGACCAAATAGTTTCATATTTTGATTGTCAAGAATTGATACCCTGGAAAACAGAAAAGCATCTTCGTGAGGGCGGATATCGCCGCCAGGAAATTATTGAACTTGACCGGGAAAATAATCAAGCTATTTATCTGACCAGCCAGCCGCTTGAAATCGCCGAGATAAAACCTGGAGCCCAGGATATACTTTCCTGTTTCTATTATTACCGGACCAAAGATATAGAAACAGGGAAGAGTGAACGGATGTTTGTTTTTTCCGACAGGAAAAACTGGAATTTGGAATTAAAGGCCCTGCAGAAAAAAAGGATTAATACCTATTTAGGAAAATTTGATTCAATTCTAGTTGCGCCTGAAGCTAAGTTCCGCGGTGTTTTTTTTAGAAAGGCAAAAATGCAATTATACCTTAAGGATGATAAATCGAAAATTCCTCTGGTGATAACGGCTAAGCGGTCTTTTTTTGGGTCGATTACGGCAACTTTAATGAGAATGGACAAGAAAGAGGAGGAGATATAAATGGCAAAAAAACATAAATCGATCGATTTTAGGAAAATAAAGACTGTTTCTCTTAAAGAAAGAAAAAACAAGGTCAAAATGGAAAATTTTGCCAAGGTTTGCTCTAAGGGAGGCGGTTTTAAAGAATTTTTGGATTCCCTCCCCAAAATTTTAACTGGAAATGATATCCGAGATGTGTTAAACTCTATAGGACGGGCTTATCAAACGAAGAAAATAATTCTTTTTTCTCTTGGGGCCCATGTGATAAAGTGCGGGCTGAATCCCGTCATTATAGACCTTATACATAAAAGGGTTATTGATGGGCTGGCCCTGAACGGAGCCGGGCTTATTCATGATGTGGAAATCGCCTTAATTGGGGCGACTTCCGAAAATGTCAATTCCGGATTAGCTAACGGCACCTTTGGCATGGCCAGAGAGACGGCTGAGTTAATTAATAAAGCTGTAAGCGAAGCCGGCCAGAAAAACAAAGGGATTGGGGAAGTCGTTGGGGATAAACTGCTTACCCTTAAAGCACCTAATAATTCCGTAAGCATTGTTGCCCAAGCCAGGGCTTTAGATATCCCGATCACTATCCATCCAGCTATAGGGACTGATATAGTTCACCAGCATCCAGGTGTAGACAGCCAGGCTTGGGGAAAGGCCGGTTTTTCGGATTTTCGCCTTTTTATTAAATTGGTCAGCCAGCTTGAAGGGGGAGTTTTTATTAATGTCGGTTCGGCAGTAATTATGCCAGAGGTTTTTTTAAAAGCTTTAACTGTAGCCCGCAATTTAAAGTTCAAAGTAAAAAAATTCACTACTGTCAATATGGACCAAATAGAACACTATCGTTCTAAAATGAATATTGTCAAGAGGCCGACTGAACTCGGCGGACAGGGATATTATTTAATTGGCCGGCATGAGGTCATGGTTCCTTTTTTAGCCAGAGCGATAAAGGAAGAGTTGGATTTATGAAAATTGACTTAAGGCATCTTAAAAGTGTTATTAAGAAATTTTCCCAGACAAAAGTTCTTGTCCTGGGCGACGTGATGCTTGATGAATTTATCTGGGGAAAGGTTTCCCGTATTTCTCCCGAAGCGCCAGTTCCGGTGGTAGATATTCATTCAGAATCAATGATGCCCGGGGGAGCGGCTAATGTCCTGGCAAATCTTAATAGTTTAGGCGCGGAGTCTTATTTGGCCGGGGTAGTCGGAAAGGACAGGGCCGGAGAGGTCCTTCGCCAAGAGGTACTGAAGAGGAAAGTAAGTGACGAAGGTTTGATAGTTGACCCGAAAAGGAAAACTATTTCTAAAAGCCGTCTTATTGCTCATAGCCAGCAAGTGGTAAGAATGGACCGCGAAACTCGAGAAGAAATTAAAGGGGAAATTTTTAATCAGTTAATGCGTTATCTTAAAAGTATGATTCCCAAAATAGATGCCTTGATTATTTCCGATTATGGTAAGGGAGTAGTTACCGAAAGGCTGCTTAAAGAATTACTTCCCATGGCCCGCCTGGCTAAGAAGCGGGTTGCGATTGATCCTAAATTAGGTAATTTTTTTAATTATCGCGGGGTAACTATGATTACTCCCAACCAGAATGAGGTGGAGAGGGCTATGGGGATAGAAATTAAAAATGAGAGAGATTTATTTAAAGCCGGAAAGGAGGTTTTAAAACGGCTTAACTGTGAAAGTCTTTTGATTACCCGCGGGGAAGAAGGAATGACTCTTTTTGAACCTAATCGTCATCCGGTAAATATTCCGACGGTAGCGCGAGAAGTTTACGATGTAACCGGGGCCGGCGATACGGTTATAAGTACCCTTACCTTAGCTTTAAGCCTCGGTCTGAACAAGGAAGAAGCCGCCCATCTGGCTAATTTGGCTGCCGGGATCGTTGTCGGTGAGATTGGGACGGCTACCTTAACTCAAAAAGAACTTGTAGAGGCAATCGAGTTAGAAAATCAAAATACATGAAAACCATTGGTGTGATTCCAGCGAGATTCGATTCAAGGCGGCTGCCCGGTAAACCGCTGGCAGAGATTGAAAAAAAACCTCTGATCCAATATGTTTACCAGCAAGCTCAAAAGGTGAAAAATATAGATGAGCTTTTAGTGGCCACTGATAATGAGAGAATCTTTAATAAAGTCCGCCAATTCGGCGGTAAAGTGAAATTAACTTCGGCTCAATGCCGTTCGGGTTCTGACCGAGTGGCCGAGGCAATCAAAGATATTAAATGTGAAGTAGTGGTTAATATTCAGGGCGATGAGCCTTTTTTCGAGCCAGAGATGGTTGAAAAGATGATTGGGCTTTTAACAAAAAATCCGGAAGTTCAAGTTAGCACCCCCTGCGTTAAGATAAAGAAACGTGAAGAGATAAAAGATGAAAATGTGGTAAAAGTGGCTTTAGATAAAGATAATTTCGCTATTTATTTTTCACGTTTACCCATTCCTTATTTTCGAGAAGGAAAGGGCAATTTTTTAAAACATTTAGGTTTTTATGCTTTTCGGAGAGATTTCCTTTTGCAATTTAGCCGCTGGCCGCAAACTCCCTTGGAAAAAGCGGAGAAACTCGAACAGCTTAGAATATTAGAGAATGGCTGCCGGATAAAAGTGGTTGAGTGTCATTCCGATAGTTTAGGAATCGATGTGCCGGCAGATCTTCAGAGAGCAAAAGAATTTTTAAAAGTTAGAGTTTGAGCTATGAGTAAAAAAATTGGATTTGATAACAGCAAATATCTCCAGGAACAAAGCCGGGCAATTCTTGAGAGAGTCAATAGGTTTGACCATAAGCTTTATCTGGAATTTGGGGGGAAACTTTGTTTTGATTATCATGCTGCCCGGGTTCTGCCTGGATACGAGCCAACGGTCAAAATGAAACTTTTGCAGCGGCTGAGGGAAAAGATTGATATTGTTTTTTGCATATATGCCAAAGATGTAGAGAAGGGAAGAATTAGAGGGGACTTTGGCATGACTTATGATATGGCTATATTAAAAACGATAGACGATTTGATGGATTGGGATTTAACGGTTTCCTCAGTGGTTATCACCCGTTTTAATAATGAACCGGCGGCGGTTAAATTAATGAATAAGCTTAAGAAGAAGAATATAAAAATCTATACCCACGCGGAAATTGAAGGATACCCCGGGGATATCGATAAAATTGTAAGCGAAGAAGGGTATGGAAAAAATGCCTATATAAAAACAACAAAGCCGATAGTGATAGTAACAGCCCCCGGCCCGGGGAGCGGGAAACTGGCGACTTGTCTTTCTCAGCTTTATCACAGTCACAAAAGAAACATTAATTCCGGCTATGCTAAATTTGAAACATTTCCGGTATGGAATCTGCCCTTAAAGCACCCGGCAAATATTGCTTATGAAGCGGCGACGGCTGATATAAAAGATTTTAATTTAGTCGACCCTTTCCACCTGGCTGCTTACGATGAAACGGCGATAAATTATAACCGGGATGTGGAAGCCTTTCCCATTTTACAGGCTATTCTAAACAGGATTGTCGGTAAGGAGGCTAAACAGGGCGTTTATAATTCCCCAACCGAAATGGGGGTCAACAGGGCCGGATTTGCTATTACCGATGATAAGCTGGTAAAGGAAGCGGCCAAACAGGAAATAATCAGGCGCTACTTCAGATATAACTGGGAGTTTATGATGGGTGTAGGAAGAAAAGAGACGGTAGCCAAGACCGAGCGGCTTATGCAGGAGATGAAAGTAAAGCCTGAGGATAGGCCAACAGTTTTACCAGCCAGGAAAACGGTGCGCCAGGCAGAGAAAAAAAAGAATGATGATGAAGGAATTTACTGCGGAGCGGCAATAGAGCTGGCCAACGGGAAAATTGTAACCGGAAAAAACTCTCTATTGTTGCATGCTACCTCAGCGGTTATTTTAAATGCGATAAAGGTTTTGGCGAAAATCCCGGATAAAATTCCACTTTTGCCGGCATCGGTTATAAAAAGTCTGGCCAATCTTAAAAAAGATGTTTTAGAGATGAAATCAGAAAGTTTGGATTTAGAAGAAACCTTGGTGGCTCTGTCCATCAGTGCAACAAGCAATCCGGCTGCTGAAGAAGCATTAAATCGACTTAAAGAACTTAGAGAATGTGAACTTCATATGACCCATATACCGCCGGCTGGAGATGAAGAAGGATTGAGGAAATTAGGCATAAACGCCACTACCGATGCTCTCCCAACATCCAGATATTTTTTGAGGTGAGAATGATGTCAAGGGGATCTTTATGAAGGAAGTGATAGTAGATAGCGTAAAAATTGGTGCCGGGAATCCGCTTGTTTTAATTGCCGGGCCTTGTGTTATCGAAAATGAAACCAGCGCTTTAGAACATGCCCGATTAATCAAGAAGGTGGCTGGTAAAGCTGGGATTCCTTTGATATATAAATCGAGTTATGACAAGGCCAATCGGACCTCAATAGATTCTTTCCGCGGCCCGGGATTGAAAAAGGGTTTAAAAATTCTTAAAAGAGTTAAAGAAGAATTAAAGATACCTGTTTTGAGCGATATCCATACCCAGGGAGAAATAAAAGAAGCCGAAAAGGTGTTAGATGTAATCCAGATTCCTGCTTTACTCTGCCGGCAGACAGATTTATTGCTGGCGGCGGGCCGGACAGGCAAACCAATAAATATAAAGAAGGGTCAATTCTTATCCCCCGAGGATATGGAGCCGATAATAAAAAAGATAGCCTCCACCGGTAACGAAAATATCCTTCTTACCGAACGGGGAAGCTGTTTTGGCTACCGTAATCTAATCAGTGATTTTCGTTCCCTGGTGATTATGGGGAAATTTAGTTATCCGGTAATCTATGATGCTACTCATTCGGTTCAACTGCCGGGTGGAAAGGGTTCTGTCAGCGGAGGTAAAAGAGAATTTATAAAACCCCTGGCTTTGGCTGCTTCAGCGGTTGGCTGCGATGGAATATTTATCGAGGTTCACCAGCATCCCGAGGAGGCTCTCTGTGACGGGCCTAATAGCCTGCCTCTGGCGGAATTATTAGAGCTTATTCAAACTATAAAAGAAATCGACAGGATAACCCATGGTTATAAAAAGAGCTAAGGAAATTCTTAAAATTGAATCCGAAGCCGTTAAAAATTTAATCAATCGAATTGACGATAAATTTGAAAAGGCGGTAAAGATTATTCTTCGCTGTCAGGGAAGAGTAGTGGTTACCGGAATGGGTAAATCTGGTTTAATCGGAAAAAAGATTGCTGCTACTTTAGCCAGTACCGGCACGCCGGCTTTATTCCTTCATCCCGCTGAAGGCATTCATGGCGATTTAGGTATGATGGTTAAGGGGGACGTGATGATCGCTATTTCCCACAGCGGAGCTACCGAAGAAATAGCCCTTTTAGTCCCGGCGGTAAAAAGGCTGGGCATTAAATTGATTTCTTTAACCGGAGATATTAACTCTCTTTTAGCTAAAAACAGCGAAGTAGTTTTGGACATTAGCGTACCCAAGGAGGCCTGTCCTTTTGGTTTAGCTCCGACGGCCAGTACCACGGCAACTTTAGCTTTAGGAGATGCTCTGGCAATTACTTTGTTAGAGAAAAGAGGTCTTAAAAAAGAAGATTATGCTTTTTTGCATCCGGGGGGCAGCCTGGGCAAAAAATTACTCAGGGTTTCAGATTTGATGCACCAGGGAGAAGAAATCCCCCAGGTGGGTGAAAATGTTTTAATGCGGAAGGCAATCCTTGAAATGACGGTTAAACGGCTGGGGGTAACGGCAGTGGTTAACGAAAACGGCGGGTTGGTTGGTGTTATTACCGATGGTGATTTAAGGAGACTTTTGGCTAGATCGTCTACTCCTCTGGATTTAAGGGCCAAAGAGGTGATGGGTGGAAGTCCAAAGACGATCAAAAAGGAAGAATTGGCTGAGAAGGCTCTTAAGATGATGGAGGATAATGCCATTACTTCACTGATGATTTTAGGAAAAGATAGAAAGCCTGAAGGGATTATCCACATGCACGATTTGCTGAAAGCAGGAGTGGTTTAAAACAGGTGATAGGCAGCGGGTAATAGGTGATAGGTAATAGGCGATAAGAGAAAACTGAAGATAGGTGGAAGGGTGGACGTAAGTCAAGATGCTCTTGAGAGGGCGAAGAAGATAAAGTTACTAATGGTGGATGTCGACGGAGTGCTGACCGACGGCCGAATAATTTTTTCCTCAAACGGAGAAGAGTTGAAGTCTTTTAACGCCCAGGATGGCTGCGCTATGGTTTTGGCCCGGCGAGCCGGTCTAAAAATAATTTTTGTTACCGGGCGGAATTCTTCAATTGTCGAACGCCGGGCTAAAGAACATAATGTTACTCAAGTTTTTCAAGGCGTTGACGATAAAGCGGATGTTTTGAAAAAGCTTTTAAAAAAGTATCAGCTGAGCCCAAAGGAAGTTGCTTTTTTGGGCGACGACCTGGTTGATATTGCCGCAATGAGAAAAAGCGGTTTGGCGGTGGCTGTAGCCGACGCTGTTCCCGAAGCCAAAGAAGCCTCCCACCTGGTTACCTCCCGGGGAGGGGGGAAGGGTGCAATCAGAGAGGTAGTGGATTTCATTATTAAATCACAAGGTAAATGGCAGGAAGTGACCAGAGGCTATTATGAAGTTTAGAACTCATCGAGAAATAGTTTATTGGGTCTTCCGGATTTTTTATGTAATTCTATCGGTTTTGCCCCGAGGTTTAGCTTTGTTTATAGGAGAGAAACTGGGTTTATTGTCTTTTTGGATTCTCCCTCGTGAAAGGAAAAAAGCTTTAGCTAACCTTGATTTAGCTTTTGGTCAGAGTAAATCAGCTGTTAGAAAAAGAAAGATTGTCCGCCAACTTTTTAAAAATTTAGGTAAAAATGCGGTGGAAGTAATGAAATTCCCAGCGGCTAGTAAAAATGGGATAGACAAAATAATCAAAATTAGCGGAGAGGAAAAAATGAGGGCGGTTTTAAAAAAAGGTAAAGGAGGTTTATTCCTTACCGCTCATTTTGGCAACTGGGAGCTTCTGGCTGCCTATTTTGCCAGTAAAGGTTATCCAGTGAATGTTCTGGCCCAAAGGTTATATTACGGTAAAATAAATACGCTTTTGAACCGCCTGCGTTCCAGAATGAAGGTCAATGTTATTTCCCGGAAAAACTCTTTAAGAGAAATTATCCGGCGCCTTAAAAAGAATGAATTTGTCGGGATAGTTTCTGACCAGAATACGGGGAAAAAAGGGGTCTGGGCGGATTTTTTGGGGAAGAAAGCTTTTACACCCGTAGGGGCTGTAGCTATTGCTTCGAAAACAGGGGCGCCAATTCTGCCGGGATTTATCCGCTGGCAAGAAGGTAATTGCCATCTTATTGTTATTGAGGACCCCGTTGAGCTATCTTTTGGTGAAGGAGAAGAGGCAGATTTCTTGAAAAATACAGAAAGGTGCAACAGGATTATAGGAGAATATATAAGTAGATATCCAACCGAATGGGTATGGTTCCATCAGCGGTGGGAACATCCCCGTAATTGAAACCAAGGGAAACTCAAACCCAGTACTAATTTTTCAAGGGGTTTAGCAAAGTATAAAATTAGTACTGGATTAATTCGCCCAGTGGTTGATGTCCACACGGGGACATAAATCGCGGGCTCATTAAAGAAAGGAGGGATGAATTATGAGTGAGGAATATTTCATGGGACAGGAGAGAAGAAAGTACGAAAGAATATCTTATCATGCTCCTTGCCGGTATGAAATCAGCTCGGATAAAGAACCCTCAGCCATCTTGGAAAGCGGGACCTCTTTTATAAAAAACATCAGTTTGGGTGGAATGTTGATTGAGCTAATGAAGCTTATTTCTATCAACAGCCGCTTAGATCTGGAAGTTATTTTGCCGACGGCGGCACAGCCTATCCGGGCGCAGGCTCGGGTTGTCTGGTCCAGGAAATTAGAAGAAGATGGGAATCGCTATAACGTAGGAATGTGTTTCACGGAAATAAATACCAACGACAAAGATAAGATCGCTTCTCTAAATAAAAGGATAAAAGATATCGAAGAGGCATAAGCGTTTTATATAGGCTGGGAGATGTCACTGAAAAACAGGGGTGTAACAATTTTATATTTTTCTATGGCGGCGGTTTTACTTATTTCCGCCAGTCCCAAATCTTCAGGGGAACCTAATTTTGAAAAAGCTGCTGAGGAGGGAAATCAAGAGACCAAGGAGTTTTTCCTTACCGAGACAGAAGCAGGCCAGACAAAGTGGGACATCAGGTCTTCCTCGGCCGAGTTTTCCAGTGAGGGTATAGTGTATCTAAAAAAGGTTAAGATAAATCTTTATGAGGATGGGAATAGGATTTTAAACATTAAAGCCGATGGGGGCCGGTTCGATGATGTCAATAAGAATGTTCATTTAAAAGGAAATGTTATTGGAATAACCGATCGAGGCGAAAGTTTCCTTACCCAAAGCCTACATTGGATTTCAGCTGAAGAAAGGATTGAAAGTGCCGATAAAATAAAAATCACTGGAGAAAATATGATTATTAATGCCCAGGGTTTAGTCCTTTACCCAGCTTTAAATAAGATTATTTTAAAAAAAAATGTTAAGGCTGAAATCTATGGAGGGAATGAAGCTTTTTCGTTCAAATTTGGGGAATAAGGGTGATAAAAAAAAGGCCGGCAATTATTTTATTTATTTTTTTGGCATTTGGAGGATTTTTCTTCGGTCTCGAGACAGTTCTAGGAGAAGATGCGGATATTCCTACGATAATTAATGCGGAAAGCTTAGAGATCGAATTAGAAGAGAATAAAGCGACTTTTCTCGGAGACGTAAAGGTGACTCAATCTCAAGGTGTTTTGGAATCTCAGGAACTGCAGGTTATTTTTGATAAAGATTCCGGCGGCATTAATACACTTGTTGCTAAGGGCAAGGTAAAAATTACCCAGGGTGGTAATGTTGGAACATGTGAAAAGGCAATTTATGAATTTTTGCCTCACCAAAAAGTTACTATGGAAGGGAACCCTCAGCTTAAACATGGCAAGCAGAACTTTAGCGGCGAAACTATTATTTTCCTGTTAGATGAAGATCGGGTAGTTATTAAGAAAAAGGTGAGGGGAGTGGTTTTCCCGCAAAAAAAGAGAGAACTTTTACCTCTGTTTTAAAACTAGATATGGAACAGTTAAATTTTCACTTACCACAAAAATCTCAAGGGCAGGAAAAAACAAAGGCTTTTTCAAAAAGCCGCCTTTTAAGGACAGTAGATTTGGTTAAATCCTACGGTCCGGCCCGGGTGGTAAATAAAGTTTCCATCGAGGTTGAAAAGGGAGAGGTAGTTGGCCTTTTAGGGCCTAATGGCGCAGGGAAAACGACTACTTTTTATATGATTGTTGGCCAGATTAAAGCTGATCAGGGCGCAGTTTTCTTTGATAACCAGGATATTAGCGATTTTCCTATGTATCAAAGAGCCAGGCGGGGTATTAGTTATTTGCCTCAGGAACCTTCTATATTCAGGAAGCTTACTGTCGAAGAAAACATTATGGGAATATTAGAAATCCTGGATTTAACCAAAAAGGAAAGAAAGAAAAGATTAGAGGAGTTGCTTGAAGAGTTGAAGATAGCCCATCTGGCTAATCAACCGGCCTATACCCTTTCCGGAGGGGAAAGCCGAAGAGTCGAAATTACCCGAGCCCTGGTTACTTCTCCAACATTGATTCTTTTAGATGAGCCTTTCTCTGGAGTAGACCCGATTGCTGTTTTCGAACTACAGCAGATTATTAAAAAATTAAAAGAAAAGGGATTAGGAATTCTTCTTACCGATCATAATGTCCGCGAAACGCTTTCTATCACTCACCGTTCTTACATAATGTATCAAGGCAAGGTTCTTATCTCTGGGAATGCCCAGGAGTTAGTGGAAAATAAAAAAGCGCGAGAAATTTATCTGGGAGAGAAGTTCACTTTAACATAAAAGGTGAAAGGCATTAAGTTATAGGCAGCAGGGGCCCCCCGCCCCAAATATTTAAAACCCCATAACCTATAACCAATAACCTGCGACCTATTTCGTTTGAGGAGATGTCTATGAAAATAATGGATTTTTTAAACGATAAGGCAATTGAAGGCAATCTTGTATCCACTAATAAAAAGGAGGTCGTTCGCGAACTCGTCGAACTTTTAATCCGCGCCAAGGAAATTAAAACCAAAGATAAAGAAAAAATTGTTAAAGTCTTATTAGAGAGAGAATCCTTGGGCAGTACCGGTATAGGGCAAGGTATTGCCATCCCGCACGGTAAGACAGAAGCGGTCAGGCGCATTGTGGCCGCCTTCGGCCTTTCTCGCCAAGGAATAAAATTTGCTTCCCTGGATGGTGAGGCAGTTCATCTATTTTTTCTGATTCTTGCCCCGGCTGATTCGGTTGGCGCCCATCTTAAAGCTTTAGCCAGAATTTCGCGTCTCTTGAAAAATAAAAATTTTCGCCAGGTTTTAAAAGAAGCGAAAAATGAAGAGGAACTTCTTAATATTATCAAACGTGAAGATAAGCGTTATCCAGCCTAAAGGCTTTGAGAGGATAAAATTATGGAAAAACATGTCAGCGTAGAACAATTCATCAAAGATACCCGCTTAACGTTGAAACTGCAAATTATTGCTGGAAAAGGTAGTTTTGAGAGGAATGTTGCTGTTTCGGACCTCAATCGCTTGGGTTTAGCCCTTACTGGAAATTTTGTTTATTTTCCCTCTGAGCGGGTCCAGGTAATTGGATTAACAGAACTTACCTATATCCGGAGTCTAAATAAAAAAATACAAAAGGAAAGGATCGATAAGATATTCAGCTACCGCCGTATCCCTTGTTTTCTTGTTTCCCGCAATTTAAAAATGCCTTCTTATTTTTTGAAAACCGCAGATAGGAAGAAAATCCCGGTATTAGTCTCAAAAATCGCTACTACTAAGCTGATAAGCATCGTAACTAATTACCTCGAAGATAAATTTGCCCGGGAAATTAGTTTACACGGAACTTTACTTGATATTTTTGGCGAGGGCATTTTACTCTTGGGGGAGACAGGAGTTGGCAAAAGTGAGACAGCTTTAGAATTGATAGACCGGGGGCATCGTTTGGTAGCTGACGATGTCGTTTATCTCAGTATGAGGACGGGAAAAGGGTTAATCGGCCGGGGTTCCGAGCTTATTCAACACCATATGGAGCTTCGGGGTATCGGTATTATTGATATCCGAAATCTTTTTGGCGTAGCGGCCATTCGAAATCAGAAGGAAATAAATTTAATAGTAAATCTAGAGACCTGGCATTCCCATAAAGAGTATGAAAGATTAGGTTTAGACGAAAAAACATCTTCAATTTTAGGAATAAAAATCCCAAAGCTGGTGATTCCGGTTCGGCCAGGAAGGAATATTGCCACCTTGGTAGAAGTGGCTGCTTTAAATGAGCGCCTCAAACGGATGGGATATTTTACTGCCCGCCAGCTTAATACGCGTTTAATAAAACACATGAGAAAAAATAAATAAAGAGGCAAAGTTCTTATGGTTGGTTTGGTAATTGCCACGCATGGAAATTTAGCTCAAGAGATTCTTTCCACGGCAGAGATGGTTGTCGGCCCTTTACCGCAGGTGGAAGCAGTCGCTATCTACGCCAAAGAAGGTTTAGCTGATTTAGGGAAGAAATTAAAACAGGCCATTGAGAAAACTGATAGCCCTGAAGGCGTGTTAATTTTAATCGATATTTTTGGCGGCAGTCCGGCTACAGCGAGTCTTTCATTTATTGACAAGCACAAAGTAAAAGTGATAAGCGGAGTTAACCTGCCGATGGTCTTAGAAGTGGCTACTCACCGGGAAGAAGCCAGTTTAGAGAAGCTGTCTGGTTTAGCCTTAACTGCCGGCCAACAGAGTATTTTAATGGCAGACGAAATTTTTCGACGGATGAGGGAAAAGAAAGATTAGGCAATGTCTATAACGCTTATAAGAATTGACGATAGATTAATTCATGGCCAGGTCATTCAAGGCTGGGTTAGACATCAAAAGATTCAAAAAATTTTTGTCTGTAACGATGAAGTTGCCGGCGATGAGATGCGTAAGACCCTTATGGAAATTGCTGTCCCGGCAAATCTCAAAATAGCTATTTTGTCAATCGACAAGGTGGTTAAAGCGGCTCAGGAGGTGCAGTTTACGAAAGAGAGAACACTTTTCCTATTTAGCAATCCCCGGGACTTAGTCAAATTTGTTGATTCAGGGATTATGGTTAAATCGGTCAACATCGGGGCGATGCATTTCAGCTCTGGGAAAAGGCACATTTTAGAAACGGTTTCGGTAGATGAAGATGATGTTTTAGCCTTTCAGGAGCTGGCTAAACGAGGGATTGAATTGGAAGTGAGAGCGGTTCCGACAGATGTAAAGAAGAATATATTAAAGTTTTTGGAGTGACGTGATAAAAGAAATTTTAATTTTAGCTACGGTGGGTGGCCTTTTGGCTCTTGATGCCACGGCCGTTGGGCAGATTTTAATCTCCCAGCCGCTCATATCCGGCCCAATTATAGGTTTAATCTTTGGTGATTTGCAGACTGGATTATTGGTTGGGACGCTTCTTCAGTTAATCTGGATTGGCAAATTACCAGTCGGCGGGGCGAATCCTTCTTTAGGAGTGGCTCTTTTAGGAATTTTTAGCGTTGGGTTGGTGATTATTTATCAAACCGGGGGAATTCAGCCCGGATTGCTTCCGGTGGCGGTTTTTTTAGGGACGATAGTTGGTTTCCTGGCTCAAAAAGGAGAAGCAGTTTTAGGCCGGGTGAATGATAATCTTGTCCATTTGGCCGATAGATTTATTGAGCAAAATAAATTCTGGGGGATAGAAGCTATCAATTGGATTTCGCTTATTTTTATTTTTATTTTTGCTTTTCTTCTTATTTTTATCAGCACATTTTTAGGTTTGAAATTTTGTTCTTTCCTTTTTAGGATGATTAATCCGCAAACTGTCAGGGGATTAATCTTAGCTGAAAAAATGCTGCCAATTCTGGGGTTAGCTGTTGTTTTTAAATTATTCGCTACTAGAAGAAATTTTTCTTTCTTTTTTATCGCCCTTTTATTAACATTGGGATTAAAGCTTCTCTAACAACAGCAGGCAGAAAGGTGATTATATCGACTGCCGGTTATTTCTAAAATTGACGGGGATGATTGAGATAGATAAACAAAGGAAACAGATACCCTTATTCTTGTTGATTACAGTCTTTTTGCGTTCTTTCTTTATTCAGGCAGTCTGGAGCTTCGAACGTCTTTTAGGCTTTGGACTTACTTATGCCATCCTTCCAGCGATTTGTTATCTACATCGAGATAAGGCAAAGAGGAAACTGATTATTGAAGAATACTTAAGCTGCTTTAATACCCATCCCTATCTGGCGGCGCCTATTATCGGGGTGCTGATTTCTGAAGAAGAAAAGATGCTGCTTTTAACTCATTTTGACCGCGGAAGAATACAGAATTTAAAAGTTCAAATAATGGGGCCCTTGGGCGCTTTAGGCGATACTTTTTTTTGGGCAACCTTGAGGCCGTTTGCGGCTTTGCTCGGAATTAGCCTTATTTTTCTTTTCTGGGACAAAAATAAGTTTGTGGCTTTAATTGGAGGGTTGCTTTCTTTTTTCTGCGTTTATAATCTATTCCATGTGTTTATCCGGTTTATCGGATTTTTTCGCGGCTACCACACAGGGATTCAAATCGTCAATACTCTTAAAAAAATAAATCTACAGAAAACCGCCAGAATTATCAGTGCCTTGGGTTTGATTTTGATCGGGGGGGGGGTGGTGTTTTTTTCTTTTTCTTGTTCTTTATTTGACATAGGAGGGTTGATGAACCTTGGTTCCGTTTATAACTTTTCCGTTGTTTTGATTCTTTTTACCGTAATATGCCTGCTCCTTTCAACGGTTACTCCCGCCAAACTCATTTTAGGTTTAATTCTATTGGGAGAGTTTTTCGCTTTATTTTAGCGGATAGCGCATAACGGACAGCGTTTTATTTTTTATTCGCTAAATGTTAAAGGCCAAGATGGATATAAGGAAAGATATTGTTATCAAAAATGAGCTGGGGTTACATGCCCGCCCAGCCGCCCTTTTTGTCCAGACGGCAAATAAATTTGAATCAGAGATATTTGTTGAGAAGAACGGTGAAAGAGTGAATGGGAAGAGCATTATGGGTTTAATGATGTTGGCGGCAGAAAAAGGCAGTAAAGTCACTATCGCTATAAACGGCAGTGATGCCCAGAAGGCTCTTTTTGCTCTGGAGAAACTTTTAACCGATAAATTCGGAGAAACTTAGGAGATAAAATGTTACACGGTATTGCTGTATCCCCGGGAGTGGCTATCGGGGAAGCGTATCTTTTTAAAAGACGAAAGATGTCAGCTGTTTCCCGCTATGCAATTAGCGAGGAAGACATCCCAAAGGAAATTGCCCGTTTTGAAGAGGCGTTGATTAAAACTCGATCGGAAATAGTCAATATCCAGGGGAAGATTGCCAAAGAATTGGACAGCGGACATGCTGATATTTTCGATGCGCATCTTTTGCTCCTTGAAGATAGAATGTTTATTGAAGAGGTAATCAAAGGCTTAAAAAAAGAAAAAGTTAACGTCGAACAGGTTGTCACAGGAGTTTTAGAAAAAATTTCCAGCGTTTTCCCCAAAGTGGGAGATGAATATTTAAGGGAAAGGGTCAGCGATATTAATGATGTGGGCAACCGGGTAATAAAGAACCTTTTAGGGAAAGAAGAAAAAAACCTTGCCTCATTGAGTAAAGAAGTAATTGTTGTTGCCTATGATCTTTCTCCATCAGAGACGGCTCAAATGCATAGGGAGAAAGTGATTGGTTTTGTTACCGATGTCGGCGGGAAAACTTCACATACAGCGATTATGGCGCGTTCTTTAGAAATCCCGGCAGTAGTCGGACTACAGAATGTCACTCAGAACATTAAAGACGGAGACACAATTATTATCGACGGCACGGCTGGATTAGTAATTGTCGAACCTACAGAGAAAGAGTTAAGGGCTTATAGGAAGAAAAAAGAAGAAATTATTCTTCAAGATAAAGAATTAGCGAAAATTCGGGAGTTGCCTGCCGAAACACGCGACGGGCATCAAATTGAATTAGTCGCCAATATCGAATTTCCTGAAGAAATTCCTTCGGCAATAGAACATGGAGCTCAAGGGATAGGTCTCTACCGGACTGAATTTTTCTATCTTAACCGGACTGATTTGCCCAGTGAAGAGGAACATTTCCAAGCTTACCGGCGAGTTGCCGAACGGTTTGCTCCTCAGGCGGTGATTATCCGCACCCTGGATTTGGGCGGAGACAAATTCATCTCCCATCTTGCCGTTCCCAAGGAGATGAATCCTTTTATGGGCTGGAGGGCAATCCGTTTTTGCCTGGAACGTTTAGATATATTTAAGGTTCAATTACGGGCGATTCTCCGAGCCAGCCGCTACGGGAAAATTAAGGTGATGTTTCCTATGATTTCCGGAGTGGAAGAATTACGCCGGGCTAAAGAGGTTATGGAAGAGGTGAAGGACAATTTAAAAAAGGATGAGGTCCCTTTTGATGAAGAAATTAAAATAGGGGTGATGATAGAAACACCATCAGCGGCGATAACTGCTGACATATTAGCGAAAGAAGCCGATTTTTTTAGTATCGGGACCAACGACTTGATTCAATATGCTTTAGCTGTCGATCGTATTAATGAAAGGATTGCTTATCTTTATAACCCCGGACACCCAGCGATTATCCGTCTGATAAAGCAGACTGTTGATGCAGCTCACCAAAGAAAGATTCCCGTGGGGATGTGTGGTGAAATGGCCGGAGAGCCGTATTTTGCGCCTCTTCTGCTAGCCATGGGGCTGGATGAATTGAGTATGAGTCCGGTAGTTATTCCCGAAGTAAAAAAGGTTATCAGGTCAATCACTTTTAAAGAAGGGAAGAAACTTTTAGAAGATGCGCTTAAACTTTCAACTGGAGAAGAAGTTGCTTCTTTTTTAAAGGAGAATCTTCCCTGTTAGGAATTACTGTTTATCACGGGCAGCTTTTAACGGTAGGAGTGATTAAGAAAATGCCAATTAAAAAAATGAGCCGCGGTTTAATTGAAAAATTTGATAAAAGCAATATGTACCAGTTGCTTGTTGATTTTCCCAACCAATGTCAGCAGGCCCGGTCTATCGGAGGAGTTTTTCGTCCTGCCCGGCAGTTTCAAAATGTTAATAAAATTGTCTTTGCTGGTATGGGCGGTTCAGCCATGAGCGGAGCCATTTTGCAGGTTTACCTTCAGGATGAAATAGATTTGCCTGTTAAGGTTGTTCAAAGTTATTCCCTGCCTTCTTTTGTCGATAAAAACACCTTGGTTTTTGCTATTAGCTATTCGGGTAATACGGAAGAATTGCTCAGTCTCTATAAGGATGCCAGAAGAAAAAAGGCAAAGGTCATCGCTATAACTTCTGGCGGGAAGCTTAAAGCGCTGGCGAAAAAGGATAAGATTGCTCTTATTCCTATTCCGGCTGGATTACCGCCCCGGGCGGCTTTAGGATACCTTGCTATTCCTCCCCTTTTAGTTTTAGAGAAAATCGGTTTAATCGGCAATCAAGACCGATATCTTCTAGACCTAATCAGGAATCTCAAGGGATTAAGGCGAAAATTCGCCATCGAGAATAGAAAAGGCAACCCGGCTTTAAAAGTAGCCGGGAATTTATCCGGCCGGATTCCAGTTATATACGGAAGTTTTGAAACTACTTCGGCAGTTGCTTATCGCTGGCGGACGCAGCTGGCAGAAAACAGTAAAATCCTCTCTTTTCATCACTTTTTCCCTGAGCTTGACCATAACGAAATCGTCGGGTGGCAGGAACAGAAATTGCTTTATAAAAAGTTTGTTATCATTATCTTAAAGGATAGAGAAGATTATTATAGAAATGAAACAAGGATGAATATCACCCGCTCCCTGCTTAAAGCTTACCCTTATAAGATAATCGAGGTTTCCTCTAAAGGCAAATCGCGCCTTTCTAGAATTTTTTCCCTGATTAACTTGGGAGATTTTGTTAGTTTCTATCTGGCTATATTGAACGGGGTAGACCCGACGCCGGTAGAACGAATCGCTTTATTAAAAAAGAAATTAGCTGGTAGGAATGTGTAGTGTCAAAGCAACTTCGACAGTTTGATACTTTGACACTTTGATACTCCTTAAACTGGAGGGATTCAGGATGAAGGCAATGGTAATGGCGGCGGGGATAGGGACCAGACTTCGTCCCTTAACCTACGCTTTCCCAAAACCAATGTTACCAGTGGTTAACAAGCCGGTCATTGAACATATGCTTCATCTTTTGGAAAGATATGGCATCAGAGAGATAGTCATTAATCTTCACTACCAGCCCAAGGTGATTAAGAATTATCTTAAAACGGGCGAGCAGATGGGTATGGAAATCAATTATTCATATGAAGAGAGAATCAAAGGGACGGCTGGAGGAGTTAAAAGGGCCTCAAAATACTTCAAAGAAACTTTTATAGTAGTCAGCGGCGACGGTGTCACGGATATAGATTTAGCTAAAGCCATAGCCTTTCATAAAAAGAGAAAAGCCCTGGCTACGATTGTTTTATCCCCTGTAGACGCTAAATTCCCCTACGGTATTGTTTTGACTCGGGCAAACGGGTTGATTAATCGTTTTATCGAAAAGCCTAAATGGGGAGATGTTTTCCATAACTGGGTGAATACCGGAATTTATATCTTAGAACCGGAGATATTTAGGTTTATTCCAGCATCTTTAGAATTTGATTTCGGGCATCAACTTTTCCCTAAATTGGTTAAGATGGGTAAGGGCGTTTATGGGTATAAAGCTTCAGGATATTGGTGTGACATTGGAGATTTACATGAGTATCGCCGGGTTCATAGCGACATTTTAGAAGAAAAGGTAGGTTTAAGAATCCCTGGAGAGAAACTTGGGCGAAAAATCTGGGTTGGTAAAGGCACTTTTATCGATAAAAGGGCAAAACTAAAAGGGCCTTTGGTAATTGGCGAAGGCTGCCATATTGAAAAAAATACCAGCCTTTCCGAATATACGGTTTTAGGCAATCAATCCGTAGTGAAAAAAGGAGCGAGGCTTCGCCGATGTATTGTCTGGGATAAAGCTTTTATTGCTAAGAATGTAGAACTCAGAGATTGTATCATTGGGTTATCGGCAAATGTCCAGGAAAACATTTCTGTGTTTGCCGGGTCAGTTTTGAATGTAAGTAAACGCCATTAATCTCCGGGAGCGGGATTTTCGAGTTTACAGTTAAAAACAATCAACAAAATACAAAAGGAGGGTGTGAAAGGATGAAAAGGGATTTTATTTTTACTTCAGAATCTGTAACCGAAGGACATCCAGATAAGCTGTGTGACCAGATTTCTGACGCGGTTTTAGACAAAGTTATGAAAGAGGATCCCATGGGACGGGTTGCCTGTGAAACCTTTGTCACGGTTGGATTGGTTATTGTCGGGGGAGAAATTACAACAAAGTCTTATGTGGATTTAACGATTTTAGTCCGGAAACTCATTGAAGAAGTTGGATATACCAATCCCGATTTCGGGTTTAATTATAAAACTTGTGGATTGCTGGCGGCTATCAGCCGGCAGTCACCGGATATTGCCCTGGGGGTAAACCGAGGCGGAGCCGGGGATCAAGGCTTAATGGTTGGTTATGCCTGCCGGGAAACGAAAGAACTTATGCCTTTTCCAATTATGACGGCCCATAAGCTGGTAAGAAGGTTGACAGAAGTGAGGAAAAAGGGGATACTTACTTATTTAGGCCCAGACGGTAAATCCCAGGTTACGGTTAAATATCAGAATGGTAAGCCGGTTAGTGTGCTTGATGTAGTTGTTTCTTCTCAGCATACCCGGGAGATGTCATCCCCAAGGAAACAGAAGAAACTTCACGAGGGAATAATCGAAGAGGTCATAAAAAAGATTATCCCTGCGAAAATGATCGATAAAAATGTCCGTTATCACATTAATCCAACGGGTAAGTTTGAGGTTGGCGGGCCGCAAAGCGATACCGGTATGACCGGCCGAAAAATTATCGTTGATACCTATGGGGGAATGGCTACTCATGGCGGCGGGGCCTTTTCGGGAAAAGATCCCACCAAGGTAGATCGTTCGGCTTCTTATATGGCCCGTTATCTGGCTAAGAACATTGTTGCTGCCCATCTGGCAGACAGATGTGAAGTTCAAATTGCTTATGTCATAGGAGAACTGCAACCTGTTTCTTTATTAATCAACACTTTCCATTCCGGGAAAATTCCTGAGGACCGGATAGTGAAGATTATCCGTAAACACCTGGACTTATCTCCCCGGGGGATTATAAAATTGCTCGATTTAAGAAAACCGATTTATCGCCGAACGGCCTGCTACGGCCATTTTGGACGTGAAGAAGCTGGGTTTAATTGGGAAAAGACCGACTTGGCTTCTACTTTAAGAAAAGAGGCAGGGATTTAATAGTGTAAAGTGTAGAGTAGAGAGAGGACAGAAGACAGAGGACAGAAAACAGAAGACAGAAAGCAGGGGACAGAGTAAAACCTAAGGAGGAAATTGTGAATTATGATATTGCGGATATAAAGTTAGCCAAAAAAGGGAAATTAAGGGTTGAATGGGCGAGAGAATATATGCCTGTTTTATCTTTGGTGAAAAAGAGATTTTCTAAAGAAAAACCTTTAAAGGGGATAAAAATTTCTGCCTGCCTGCATGTGACGACAGAAACGGCTAATTTGGTCAAAGTTTTAAAGGCCGGTGGAGCGGAGGTCGAACTTTGTGCTTCTAATCCTTTGAGCACTCAGGATGACGTCGCCGCTTCTTTGGTAAAAGATGATAAAATACCGGTTTTTGCTATTAAAAGAGAAAACAACAGCCTGTATTATAAACATATTGAAAGCGTCTTAGCGATAAAGCCCCAGATTACTATGGATGATGGCGCAGATTTAGTTTCTACCCTGCATTCTAAGAGGAGACCTCTCCTTAAAAAAATAATTGGCGGGACTGAAGAGACAACTACCGGGGTTATTCGCCTGAGGAGCATGGAGGAAAATAAAGTTTTGGCTTATCCGATTATTGCTATTAATGATGCCCAAACCAAATATCTTTTTGATAATCGCTACGGAACCGGACAGAGTACCATCGATGGAATCCTTAGGGCGACCAATATCCTTATAGCCGGGTGCAACTTTGTAGTTTGCGGGTATGGCTGGTGTGGAAGGGGTATTGCCCGTCGAGCTCAGGGGATGGGCGCTCGTGTAATCATTACTGAAGTAGACGCTCTTCGGGCCCTTGAGGCGGTTATGGACGGTTACCAAGTTTTGCCTCTTCGGGAAGCGGCTAAAATAGGGGAGCTTTTTGTAACCTCAACCGGTGATACCGGTGTTTTAAGAATAGAGCATTTTAAATTGATGAAGGATGGAGCGATTCTGGCTAATGCCGGACATTTCAATGTAGAAATAGACATCCCGGCTTTAGAGAAGATAGCTCAGAGAAAAAGGAGGACAAGAAGTTTTGTTGACGAATATACGCTGGCCAACGGTAACCGAATAAATCTGCTGGGCGAAGGACGCTTGATTAATCTGGCTGCCGCCGAAGGGCATCCGGCTATGGTTATGGATATGTCTTTTTCTAACCAGGCTTTATCCGTCGAATATTTGGTAAAACACGGGCAATCTTTAACCAAAAGGGTTTATTCAGTCCCGGAGAAAATAGATAGAAAAATCGCCCTTTTAAAATTAAAAAGTATGGGTATAAAAGCAGATAAATTGACCGGAGAGCAAAAAAAATATCTTAAATCCTGGGAGATAGGAACGTAAAAAAGCATTGTGTTATGTGTAATGTTAAATGTGGAATGGAAAAAATGTAAGGTTACATTACACTTTACACATTAAACTTTAAACAAAAGGGACATTTTTTAGTGTCCCTTTTTTATTTGGGGGTGCGGCGCAAAAGATAAAGGCCGATTCCGCCAAAAAGAATGTTGGCGGACCAAGCAGATAGAAATGGAGGGAACCCTCTTTGTTTGCCCAGGGCGAGAGTGAGGGATATGCAGATATAGTAAAAAAGGCAAAGGCTTAAGGAAATACCTACTCCGTAAAGAACGCCCCCTTTGTGGATTTTTAAGGCAAAGGGGATACCCAAAAGAATGATAAAAAAGCTGATTAAGGGAAAGGCAAAGCGGTACTGGAGCTCAAGTAATTCTCGATGGGGATGAAACCCGGATTCTTTTAGATAATTAATGTACTTTGCCAAGGTAAACAAATTCATGGTCTCCAATTTTTTTTGCTGGCGGAGAAAATCTTCCGGATTTTCTTTATAATGCATCTCTTTCTGCTTGAAGAGTTCTTCTTCGACTAAATATTCCTGTTTATCAAAATAGCGGATAATCCCTTCCCTAAAAAGCCAGCTGTCACCCCGCCAGAAGGCCCTCTCGGCATCTATTCTAATTTTAATTGTCCGATTAGGATAATATTCCAAAAGGAGTATTCCTTCCATGGTTTTCTCTGGATAATTAAAGGTTTTAACGTAATAAAACCGGCGTTGAGGACCGTAAAAGCTGAGGTCATGGAAAATTTTAGACGGCGCTTCAGTTGACCATTTTTTTTCTTTAGTTGTATTTAGTTTGAAAAAACTTACCGGCACAATGGTTTCGTTAATTAAAAAAGCCACTAAACAGAATCCCAAAGCTAATTTCATAAATGGCAGGATTAGACGATATAAACTTACCCCGCAGGATTTAAGGGCAATAATTTCATTAAACCGGGTCATATAACCCAAAACGAACAAGGTGCTAAGGAGGATAGCCACTGGAATAATCTGAACAAAGATAGGCGGGATGAATAAGAGATAATATGCCAGGATAGTTTTGAAATCGGCCTTAGCGGAGAGAAATTCGTCCAGATGCTCAAAAAGATCGATGATTTCATAAAGGAAAATAAAGGTTACCAAGAAAAGAAGAGCCCAGAGGATGAATCTTTTGCTGATATAGCGGTCAATAATGGTCATTATTTTGCCTCAAGACGGTATAAAAGAAAGATCCCCAGAGTTCCCATCAATATATTTGGCAGCCACATAGCTAAATACGGCGGTAATAATCCTTTTTCGCCTAAAGTTTTCCCGCCGACAAGAAAAAGGTAATAGGTAACAATTAAAAGCAGGCTTAACCCAAAATTAGTAGATTTCGCGGCTCTTTTTGTCTGGATGCCCAGCGGGATAGCCACAAGGAAAAACACCAAACAGGAAAAAGAAAGAGAAATCTTTTTGTGAATTTCGGTAAAAAGGGGGTAACGCTCCAAAATATTTTTGCTTTTTCTTAAAGCAAAGCGTAACTCTCTAATACTCATTTCTTTCAATTTTTTCTGGGAACTTAAAGTAAATTCCGTCGGTAGATTCAAGATGTGCTGGCTAAAATTTATCTTGCGGTATTTCTGGCAATCTTTAAGGTCCAATTCATGAATGGAGCCGTCTAATAGTTTTATGGAGATGGTGCCCTTATCTTTCGGGGAGGAAATTATCCCTTCTTTAGCAGAAAAGATAACCTGCGAACTGGATTTATCCGGTTTGTAAATAATGGTTAAATCTTTCAGTTTTTGCTTTTCTACCCGGCCGATGTAAATTTTATAATTTTCGAATTCATCTATTAATACCGATTCGTCAAATTGAGGGAGAACCGGGAAACCGGTTCCAAGATTACGGACAATACTTTTTGCTTGAGAGTAAGTGTAAGGAAGAATGCTGTTATTTATGGTGAAGGCGGAAATAGTCAGGAGCATCCCGACAAAGATAAAAGGGATAACGATAGAGGAGAGTTTTATACCGCTTATCCGTATAGCTAAAATTTCATTATCGGCTGAAAGCCTCCCAAAAGCGAGAAGACTTGAAGAAATCACTGACATAGGAATTGTGTAGCTGAAGAAATAGGGGAGCTGGAGAATAAACAATTTGAGAATTAGCATAAAATTTACGCCTTTGCCAACTATCAACTCCGCCAGTTTTAGTAGATTTCCAACGAAAAGGACAAAGGTAAAGACTAAAAGGGAGAGAAGGAAAGCCCCTATCCATTCTTTCAACAAATATCGTCTCAAAATCTGTAAACGCGCCATTTCATTTAGAAGTATAGCCTAAAAGCGGATATAAGGCAATAAGTTTTTGCGGATCGAGAAATTGCTTTACACCCTATGAGCTATATGTTATAATCTGGCTCTGTTAGTAGGGAGATTAGGTCTACAAAAATTTAACTTATCCTGTGAAAAGCGGGCCTTTAAGCGGTAAAGCGGGGCGTTATCTCGCGGGGTTGACGAAAGGGTAAAAAATGAGAAAGTTCGGTCCGGAAAAAATCAAAAACATTGCGGTTATTTCTCATGGGGGTGCGGGGAAAAGTTCTTTAATCGAAGGGATGCTTTATAACGCCAAAATTATCGGACGTTTAAGTAAACTGGATGGGACTAAAGCGGTGGCTGACAGCGAGCCAGAAGAAGCTGAACGGAAGACCACTATTTTTTCTAAAATATTTCCTCTGGAATGGCAGGGATGCAAGATAAATCTTATCGACACCCCGGGGTTCCCTGATTTTGTTGCGGAGGTAAAAAGAGTTTTGCCGGTTATCGAAAGCCTGCTTATTGTCCTGGACAGTGTTTCCGGAGTACAGATGTACACCAGAAAGCTATGGCAGTTTGCTAAAGATTTAAATATTCCAGTCGCATTTTTTATCAATAAACTGGATAAAGAAAATGCCGATTTCGAGGCAATTTCCAAGATGTGCCAGGAGCAGCTTAACCCTCATATAGTCCCTATGGCTATGCCTTTGGGAGAGGGAGCGGATTTTAAAGGCGTCATTAATTTGTTGAATAAAAGGATTTATGGCAGCGGCGACTTATCAGCCGAAAATAAAGAAAAAGCTGAATCTTTGGGGCAGAAGTTAACCGAGTCTATTGTAGAAACAGACGATGCTTTGACAGAGGAGTATCTTGACGGAAAAGAGCTATCCGAAGAGAAGCTTTCTCAGACTCTTCTGGAGGGGATCAAGGGCAGGGTAATTTTTCCTATTTTTTGCGGGTCAGCTATAAAAAACATAGGGGTGGATTTATTGCTTGAAGCAATAGTTAATTTCTTCCCGGCATCTGTTGATCGGACGATTTCTATAAAATCTCAAAGCGGAGGGAAGGAAGAAAAGAAAGTCGAGCTTACCGCGCCTTTTACTGCTTTAAGTTTTAAGGCGTTTATCGAGCCTCATGTAGGAGAAATGGTTTATGTGAAACTTTTCTCCGGAGAATTAAAATCGGGCACGGAGGTTTTTATTTCGACTAAAGGACAGAAGGAAAAAATCGGGCAGATTTGCTCTATGCTGGGTAAACAAAGACGGGATATTGGTGAGGTCAGCGCCGGCGATATCGCCGCTTTAACAAAATTAAAAAATACCAGGGCTGGGGATACTTTGTGTTCTTCGAAAGATATGGTGCAGTTTGAATTCATCCAGTTCCCGCCGCCAATCACTTCGGTAGCGGTTACTCCTAAGGAAAAAAAGGATCAGGAGAAAATGGGTACAGCTTTCTCTACGGTAATGCTGGAGGACCCCACTTTTAAATATCATATCGACCACGAATTCGGGCAGATAATTATTGAAGGATTGGGAGAATTGCATTTAGAGACGATTATCAAGGAAATTAAGAGAAAGTATGGGGTGGAGGTTAACTTAGAGAAGCCTAAAATTGCCTACCGGGAGACAATTAAAGGACGAGCAAAGGTTCAAGGCAAGTTTAAAAGACAAAGCGGCGGACGTGGACAATACGGCGATGTCTGGCTGGAAATTGAATCTTTGCCTCAAGGGCAAGAATTCGAATTTGTAAATAAAATTTTTGGAGGAGCTGTTCCTTCCAAATATATTCCGGCAGTGGAAAAAGGCGTTAAAGGAGCAATGAGAGAAGGCGTATTAGCCGGCTATCCGTTGGTGAATTTAAAAGTAACTGTTTATGACGGCACCTATCATCCAGTTGATTCCTCTGATATGGCTTTTCAGATTGCCGGCTCTATGGCTTTGAAAAAGGGAGTAACCGAAGCCGGCCTTATTCTTTTAGAGCCGATAATGGAAGTAAGAGTGAGCGCCGAAGAAAAATATCTGGGAGACCTTACCGGGGATTTGAGCAGCCGCCGGGGGAAAATTATGGGGGTAGAAACAGAAGGAGGAATTCAGACAATAAAGGCGCATGTACCTATGGCACAGATGTATAAGTATGCGGCTGATTTGAAATCTCTTACTCAAGGGACGGGCACCTATGCGATGGATTTTTCGCATTATGAAGAAGTGCCTTCCCGGATTGCTCAGGAGAAAATTACCGAATATCAAAAAAGAAAAGAAAAAAAGGAGTAATCGAGTTGTCTGGACATTCGAAATGGGCGAGTATTAAACATAAGAAAGCGGCAACTGATGCACGCAGAGGAAAACTTTTTTCTAAATTAATTAAAGAGATTGCTGTTGCCGCCCGTCAGGGAGGGGGTGAGATAGAAACGAATCCTCGGCTTCGGGTGGCGATTAATCGGGCGAAAATGGCTAATATGCCCAGTGGAAATATAGAACGGGCGGTTAAACGGGGGACGGGAGAGCTGCCAGGTGTTTCTTATGAGGAGTTTATTTATGAAGGCTATGGCCCGGGTAAGGTGGCAATTATGGTAGAAGTGCTTACTGACAATAAAAATCGGACAATGACAGAAATTCGCCATATTTTCAGCAAAGCCGGAGCAAGCCTGGGAGCGGCCGGTTGTGTGTCTTGGATGTTTCATAAGAAAGGTGTTATTGTCATCCCTAAAGAATCTTTGCCAGAGGAAGAGTTGATTGAGCTTGCTCTTGAGGCCGGTGCCGAAGATGTGCGGACAATCGAAGATAGTTACGAAGTAATTACCCTGCCGCAGAATTTCGAAAAGGTAAAAGCCAAATTTGACGGGAAAAATGTTAAGTATACTTTAGCCGATATTACTATGGATCCGCACAGCACGATTAAACTCCAAGAGAAAGAAGCTGAGCAAATTCTTAAAATGATGGATATTTTAGAAGAGCACGAGGATGTCCAGAATGTCTATGCTAACTTCGATATCTCTAATGAAATTTTAGAAAAATTGGGCAAAAAATGAAAATTTTAGGTTTGGATCCAGGATTAGCCCGGACAGGCTATGGCATAATTGAAATAAGCAAAAATTCTCCAGAGCTTGTTAACTACGGTTGTATAGTTACTGGGGCAGGTGAAAACCATGGGAACCGGCTGCAAATTATCTACCGGGAAGTGCGGAAGATTATTAGTAAATTTAAACCCGACGTGGTCGCTTTAGAAAAACTTTTTTTTGCTAAGAACGTGAAAACGGCTTTAAAAGTCGGTGAAGCTCGGGGAATTACTACCCTGGCTGTTATTAGTAAAGGGTTAAAGATAAAAGAATTTACTCCCCTGGAAGTAAAACTTTCTGTAGTCGGGAGAGGCCGGGCATCTAAACCTCAGGTGCAATATATGATAACCCAGCTTATCGGCAATTTGAAGGAAATCCCTAAGTCTGATGATGCCGCCGACGCTTTAGCCATAGCCTTATGCTACTTTCATTCGTTCCCCCGGAACAAAATTAAAAATGATTGATTATCTCGAAGGGTTTCTTAAAGAAAAGCGGCCAACCTCCTGCTTGGTAGAAGTTAACGGCGTTGGATATAAAGTAAATATCCCTCTTTCAACCTTCGAGAAACTTGGAGAACCAGGCAGTAAAATAAAGGTTCTTACCTCTCTTTACATCAGGGAGAATCTCTGGGAAATTTATGGTTTTGCCAGTTTAAAAGAGAAAGAACTCTTTAATCTCCTCAATTCCATTTCTGGCGTTGGCCCCCGATTGTCCTTGGCTATTTTGTCCAGCTTATCTTTAGAAGATGTAGTTAGGATGGTCGATAATGAAGATGTAGCCGCTTTTATGCTCATTCCGGGAGTGGGCAGAAAGATTGCCCAGCGGCTTATTTTTGAATTGCGCGAACGAATTAAAAATCTTTATGCACTTATAGAGGAAAAAGGTCGTTTGAAAAAATTAGAAGGGCCAAGGCCGAATTTAGAAAGAGATGCTGTCCAGGCTTTGGTTTCTTTAGGATATAAACGAGTAGCGGCGCAAAAAGCGGTGGAAAATTTTAAGAATAAATCAGTTGACAGTTTAGAGTTTTTAATCCGCGAAGCCCTTAAGAAGATATAGACAAAGTGTTTTATATAATGTATGTCTTTTGTTCAATGCGGGAAGTTTAATGTGTTATGTAAACAGGATTAACATTCCATATAACGCAGGTATCTCGGGTATAAGCTAATGGCAAATAGAGTAACCGCTCCTGATTTACACGAAGAAGACCGGGAATTCGATGCCACTCTCCGTCCAAAAAATTTGAAAGAGTTTGTCGGGCAGTCGAAGATTAAAGAGAATCTTTCCATTTTTATTGCTGCGGCGGCCAAAAGGAAAGAAGCGCTTGACCATGTTCTTCTTTATGGGCCGCCTGGATTGGGGAAGACGACCTTAGCCTATATTATTGCCCAGGAAATGGGCGTGGGAGTTAAAGCTACTTCCGGGCCAGCCATCGAAAGAGCCGGAGATTTAGCCGGGCTTTTGACAAATTTAGAGAAGAACGATGTGCTTTTTATTGATGAAATCCATCGTTTAAGCCGTCCCATAGAGGAGTATCTCTATTCGGCTATGGAAAATTTCACTTTGGACATTATGATTGACAAAGGACCGCAGGCCCGCTCGGTAAAATTACAACTGAGTCCTTTTACTTTGATTGGAGCGACTACTCGAGCCGGGCTACTTACTTCTCCTCTTCGTTCCCGTTTCGGTGTCGTTAATCGCCTGGGTTTCTATAATCAAGAGGAAATTCATCAAATAATTTTGCGTTCAGCCAGAATTTTAAATATCCCTATCGACACGGAGGGCGGGCAAGAGATTTCCCAGCGCTCTCGGGGGACTCCTCGTATTGCCAATCGATTACTGAGAAGAATCCGGGATTATGCTCAGATTAAAGGCGATGGGGTAGTTAATCGGGGAATTGCTGATTTCGGATTAAAGATGCTTGAAGTGGATAAACGGGGACTGGATGAAATGGATAAAAAGATTCTTGGAGCAATTATAAAAAAATTCAAAGGTGGACCAGTAGGTTTGAATAATATTGCCGTAGCCGTTGGGGAAGAAAGCTCTACTATTGAAGAGGTATACGAACCCTACCTTATACAGGAAGGGTTTATCAAACGTACTTCCCATGGCCGCCGGGCCACACAGCTTGCCTATGAGCATCTGCGTTATCTTAAGGAATCCGAGCCTCAGCAGAAATTTTGGTAGCCTACCATTTGTCAATTAAATATGATTAAACCTAAAATACTTCTTCATATTTGCTGCGCCCCCTGCAGCCTTCCTGTCACAAAACTTTTAGAGAAAAAGGATTTTTTGATTACTGGTTTCTGGTATAACCCAAATATTTGGCCAAGAGAGGAATATGAGAAAAGAAAAGAATCCCTGGTGAAGTATGAAGCGGAAAAAGGCATGGCGGTAATGTATGACGATTCTTGGAAGGCAGAGCTGAATTCAGGGCCTTCTTTTAAACGTTGCCCGTTATGTTATGAGGAGCGACTGGCTAAAACCGCTCAGACGGCGGGGAACCTAAATTTCGATTTTTTTACGACCACGCTTTTAGTCAGCCCTTATCAAAAACATAGACTAATAATAAATCTGGCCGAAGAAATCAGCCGGGAATTCGGCGTAAATTTTTATTATGAAGATTTTCGTCATTTTTTTTATAGCTACAGGAAAGAAGCCCATAAACTCGGCCTCTATCACCAGAAATACTGCGGCTGTAAACCGAGCATAAAAGAAGCGGAAGAAACAAGAAAAAGGCAGAAGATAGCTGGAGAAAAAAAATTTTCTGGCTCATAGCTCGCAGCTCATAGCGAAAGATTCTTTAGCCTTAAACCATCAGCCAAGAGCGAAAAGCCGTAAGATAGGAGTAGATTTACTTTAACGATGAAAAAAATTATTATATTTTTTTTGATATCGGTTTGTGTGGGTTTACCTGCCTTAGCCGGAGAAGAGAATTATATCCGGGTTAAGGTTTTAGAAGGAATTAACTCAATCTCTATTTCCTGTTTTACCCCGATAGAAATCCGCGACCTCAAAACGCAAAAGATTTTATTGGATAAGCCTTCTCTTCTTGACTTCAAAATCAGGCCGGCCAGAAACGGCCTTAATTTAGGCGGAGTGGTTACAGATACACAAAGTATCAGCATAGAATCTCAGCCTCTAGGTATAATTAGCCTTGGCAAAAGGCAGTACCGCGGGAGAATTGAATGCCGGCGGCAATCCAGAAATGATTTGTTAATAATAAATGAGCTGCCTATCGATGAATATTTGTACGGGGTACTAAAACATGAAGTATCTCCTGGCTGGCCGCGGGAGGCACTCAAAGCTCAAGCCATTGTTGCCCGCACCTTTGCGCTCTCTAAAGCGAAAGAAAGGACTAATGAGGATTATCATCTAACCAATACGGTTTTATCCCAGGTGTACGCTGGTTTCTTAAGTGAAGATCCAGTTCTAACGGAGGTAATAAACGAGACCCGGGGAATGGTGTTGACTTATATGGGGCAAGCGATTTCTGCCTATTATCATGCTACTTGCGGAGGTTATACGGAAAACCCAAAATATGTTTGGGGAAAGAGCCTGCCCTATCTCCAGGTAAAACGGTGTTCTTATTGTAAAAGCTCGCCGCATTTCTGCTGGAAAGAGAAACTTGGCCTTCGGCGGATGGCTCAGGCTTTTCAGCGCAACGGATATAAATTCAATCAAATAATTGACCTGAAGCCCCTGGGTAAGTCGCCTTCAGGAAGAGTGGAGAAAATAATTATTATCCATAATAAAGGAAGGACGGTCGTTAAAGGGAATGACTTCCGCTTGATTCTCGGCCCCAAAATTATTAGAAGCACTAATTTCAAAATGAAAAAGATTGATGAAGCCATAGAGTTTGAAGGAAAAGGCTGGGGGCATGGAGTCGGCCTTTGTCAGTGGGGAGCCAGGGGGATGGCCCTTAAAGGTTATAAGTACGACAGGATTTTGAAATTTTATTACCCGGGGACTAAAATAGAGGTTGTTTATTAAGGAATGCTCAGTTTATCCCATTTTGATTATCATTTACCAAAAGGGCTGATTGCCCAGTATCCGGCTAAATCGCGGGATGAATCCCGTTTAATGGTTATTCGCGGAAAGAAAATTGAGCATGCCATTTTTAAAAACATAGATGATTTTTTGCAGGCAGGGGATCTGTTGGTTTTTAATGACACCAAGGTTATCCCGGCCCGCCTGAAAGGGGAAAAGATAGATTCGGGGGGTAAGATAGAGTTGTTGCTGCTTAGAGAAATAGATAAGAATCATTGGCAGGCTAAGGCTAAGGGTAGCCGGCGCTTAAAACCCGGGATGAAAATTGCTTTTGAAGGAACCGAGCTTTTAGCTGAAGTGGCAGGGAAAAAAGAAGAAGGAGAGGTTATTCTAAAATTTGATTCCCATAGAGAAGTTAAAGAAGATCTCTGGCAAATCGGAAAGATACCCTTACCACCCTATATAAAAAGAGAAGTGGAAGAATCTGATTCCCAGCGTTACCAGACAATTTTTGCCCGGGTTGAAGGAGCGATAGCGGCGCCTACGGCAGGGTTGCATTTTACCTCTGAGTTGATGGAAAGGCTGGAAAAGAAAGGAATAGATTTTACCTTGCTTACCTTGAATGTTGGGCTTGGCACCTTTAGCCCAATACGGGATGAAGACTTAACCAAACACCGAATGGAGAGGGAATTCTTTTATCTGCCGCAAAAAACGGCAGACAAGATAAATCAGGCCCGCAGAGAAAACCGCCGGATAATTGCCGTGGGGACAACCACGGTCAGGGTTTTAGAAACTTTAGCCGATAAAAAGGGCGAAATTTCATCCGGTCAAGGTTGGACCGGCATTTTTATCTATCCCGGGTATAAATTCAAGATTGTTAATGGGATGGTTACCAATTTCCATCTTCCCAGGACGACCCTTTTTCTTTTGGTCTGTGCTTTTCTTACTCGGGAAGAAATGTTTGAAGCCTACGGCCAAGCCGTCCAAGAGAAGTATCGTTTCTACAGTTATGGCGATGCCATGCTGATATTGAAGAATTAACATACATAATAACACAGAGGACAAAAAACAGAATGCAAATAGCAGAAGAATTGTTAAGGAGATAGATTTTAATCTATTCGCTGTGTTCTGTTGTCTGTATTTTTTTTACTATGCCTTTCAAATTGCTCCATACTGATAAAAACACGGCCGCCCGCAGCGGTGAGCTTGATACACCCCATGGCAAAATCGAGACGCCGGTTTTTATGCCGGTAGGGACGCAGGCCACAGTGAAAAGTATGAGTCCAGATGAGCTGAAAGATATCGGTGTCCAAGTTATTTTATCCAATACCTTTCATCTTTTCTGGAGGCCCGGGCCGAATTTAATAAAGAAGGCTGGAGGGCTGCATTCATTCATGCATTGGGATAGGCCTCTTCTGACTGATAGTGGAGGGTACCAAATTTTTAGTTTGGCTCCTTTATGTAAACTGGAAGAAACTGGTGTTTCTTTTAAATCTGTTATTGACGGAGCGACGATTTTTTTAACCCCTGAAGAGGCGGTAAAGACTCAATTGGATTTCGGGGTAGATATAGCCACTGTCTTAGACGAATGCTTGCCTTACCCTACACCATTTAACAAGGTAAAAGAATCCGTTGAGTTAACCTTAAAATGGGCTCGGCGGGGAAGAGAGGTTTTTTTAGAAAGACGAAAGAACAAGCAGTTATTATTCGGTATTGTCCAGGGCAGCACCTATCCGGATATTAGGCGAAAGTGCGCAGAACGCTTAACTGACATTGGTTTTGACGGCTATGCCCTCGGGGGAGTTAGTGTCGGAGAGGCAAAGGATATTATTTTTGAAATAGTCGAGGCTACGGTTAATTATCTCCCTAAGGGAAAGCCCCGATATTTAATGGGTGTAGGGACTCCTTTAGATGTGATTAAAGCGGTAGAAAGAGGAGTGGATATGTTTGATTGCGCTATTCCAACCCGTAATGCCCGAAACGGAACTGTGTATACTTATCAGGGAAAGATGTGTTTGAAAAATGCCCCGTTTCGTGAAGATTTCCGGCCGATAGATGAAAGCTGTTCTTGCTACACTTGCCAGAATTTTAGCCGCGCTTATCTTCGCCATCTTTTTAAAGGAGGCGAAATTTTAGCTATGCGTTTAGCTACCTGGCATAATTTACACTTTTACACCCGGATATTAGGCGAGGCCCGTCGGGCAATCATAAAGGATAGTTTCTCGGAATTTTTAAAAGAGTTCGAAAAGAATTATCAGGCTTAACATAATTAACGAAGTAGATAACAGAAAACAGAGCACGGAAGCCAGAAAATAGACGGCCAACAATTGAAAGTAGAAAAGGAGGAGATATGCGTGAAGTTGCTTATGCAATGGGAGCTGGAGCGGGCGGCCCAAGCCCCGGAGGTTCAGGGATGATGGGCTTTCTGCCGATAATTATTATTTTTGTCATTTTTTATATGCTTTTGATACGCCCGCAGCAGAAAAAGGAACAGCAGCGCCAGAAAATGATAGCAGAACTAAAAAGAGGCGACCGGATTGTTACCCAGGGAGGGATTTATGGAACGGTAGCCGATATCAAAGATAGTAAGGTTGTAGTGGAAGTTTCCGAACGAGTAAAGATTACCTTCAGTAAAAGCGCTATTTCTCATCGACTTTAAAGTTTTCTATCGTTTCCGTCTATAGCCACGGTATACGAAATACGGAACGAATTATCCGGCAAACCGATTTATTCTTGACAGCAAGCATTTGCAGCACATATAATATAGCGCCAATAGCCGTAAAGGCTAAACAGCAGAGAGTAGATAGCAGGTAGTAATGATGGCGTGGTACCCAAGTGGCTAAGGG
>Ga0180433_10000264_pt1 | contig 92497 bp, 107 predicted proteins | sample SS_ome_8_FD_132980 | JGI IMG/M metagenome (GOLD analysis project Ga0180433, IMG submission 132980) | Hypersaline lake sediment archaeal communities from the Salton Sea, California, USA - SS_1_D_1 metaG | ecosystem: Environmental > Aquatic > Non-marine Saline and Alkaline > Hypersaline >... | reverse complement strand
TTCCTCATCTGTCGCCTCCACCAATTACGACGAAACAGATATTTCCTTCACCGATTCTACTTACGGAATAACCGCCATAGAAGACGATGCCGGAGCTGATATCATAACTGACCGAATTAGAATCTTAACTCTTTCTGCGGTAAATACCGCTATTCCTGTTAATACCGAAGGAACCTGGTATGCCACAGCTGAACTTGAATACGACAGCCACAGTTTGGACGCAGGGGACAGCTTTACTCTTTCAAGCTACGCTTTCAGCTGGGATGCTGCAGATAACAGGTTTGAAGCCACCGATACTAAAAGTTCCCCTCAAACTGTAACCATCAATGCGTTTGACAGCGGTTATGAAGCTGACTATGGAATTACAATCGGTAACATCAACGGCCTTTCTCAATCTATTGAATGGCAAGCTACCGGGGGTGGCGGTCTTCCTCCTGCCGCCTTTAGCCCTCCCGCTCCTCCCCAAGAAAACTTCAGCGTTTTAATTAACGATGGAGATAAGACAACCAATAAAAAAGAAGTAACTCTTAAATTAAACGGTGGGCCTGATGCTGCTAAAATGGCAATTTCCAACTTTTCCGACTTCCGAAATGCCAGCCAGGAGCTTTATCAACAAACCAAATCCTGGGATTTTTGCCAAGGCAAGGAGAGTTGCCCTGAAGGCGAACATACTGTTTATACCAAATTCTATATTAGCTGGGGAACTGCTTCGGACGTTGTTTCAGATATTATTGTTTACAGGAGAGAAGTAGTTTTACCAGAAAAAGCTCCGTCAACGGAGATAATTGATAAAATTTCTGAAGAAGCCAAAAAAATCTCAGAAAAAGCAGGGGAAATTGCTAAAAAAATTGTCCAACTTTTTAAACCAAAACCACCGGAAGAAGTTAAACCGCCTGAAGTGCCGGTTGAAGAGTTTATACCAGAAGAAACCCCCCTGGTGTTTAAAAGCCAATGGTTTCTCCTCACTTACACCTTGCAAAACAAACCTTTTGTCAAATTTACTTTAGCTCCTCTGCCAAAAGAATTCCAGAAATTAGCTGAGAAGTTCCCAGAATTAGAAAAAACCTTTGTTGAGGTGGGCGTTCAACAACTGATTGATATTGAAAAGTTAAGACCAGTTAAGTTGACCTTGCCCGGGTTAACTGAAAGAGTTGGCTTGCCGACTGCCAAAGTTGAGCCGGGCAAATTTGTTTTACCGCAAGGTATTCCTGTTGCCGAACTTCCCTTAGAAATCAAACAGCAGATACCTTCTGAAATCATTTTCGCCAAAACCGCCGGCGAGCTGATTGATTTCAATATTGCTTTATCAGTTACTGAAAAAGGCGAGACAGAACAAAAGATTGCCACTATTTCTGGCAAGCCCCTGCAGCTGGTAGTCAAACCGGAAAAGCCGGTTAAGAGCATTAAGGGATATGTGGTGTTTAAAAAGAAGGCAAGTCAGTCAACATCATTAGAGCTACCCCTTGATTCTTTATTGGCGTCTGTAATTTTCTCTAATCCTATTTTTGCCAGAGAGCACAATCCAAAAGAAATAGAAGAGGTTTTAGTTTTGATGGAGTTTGAGTATACTGATCCAGATGGTGATGGTATTTATACGGCGGACATTCAAGCACCGCTCGTTGAAGGAGAATACGAAATTATTACCGTAATGGATTATGAAGATCCAGGCTTGGGACAAAAAGAGATTCGGTTGATCACCGTGGTTGACCCGGAAGGTTATATTTATGAAAAAGTAGGTGGCAAAGAAACTCGCACTCCGGGAGCCATTGTTTCTCTTTTCTGGCTGAATCCGGAAACCAAACAGTATGAACTCTGGCCGGCTAAAGAATACCAGCAGGAAAACCCCCAGATTACCGATGCTACCGGCAAATACGCTTTCTTGGTTCCCGAGGGTTCTTATTATCTAAAGGTCGAAGCGCCAGGTTATTTGATTTATGAAGGAAAGGCCTTTGAGGTAGGAGAGAGCGGCGGTATCCATATTAATATAGAGTTAAAAACAAAATATTGGTGGCTGAGAATTCTTGACTGGAGAACCGTTATTTTAATTTTGGTTATTTTATTCTTGGCTTATAATTTCTATCGTGATAAAATTAGAGAAAAGCAACCTCAAAAAAACAACTAATTAAAATATGGAAGAAAAAAAACCTTCATCAATATATCTAAATCATACATTAAAGAAACCGATTCGTATGTCGTTGAAAAACTTGATCTTGGGTATCATTGTTTTGCTTCTTTTAGCTGGAAATATTTATTTTGTTATTCAAAATTCTACATTAAAGAAAGAACTAAAAGAGACGAGGGCTGATCTTCAAGCCAAAGAATTTAACGAGAAAGTTATCAATTTCACTTCTCTATTTATTGAGAAAGTGTTAAAGGCCGAAGGCGAGGTTGATTTTGAAACAAGATTAAACTTAGAAAGCGCGGTCAGAGATTTGGGCGATGAAGAGGTTTTGAGCCAATGGCAGAAATTCACTGAAAGCCAAACTGAAGATGAAGCTCAAGTAGAAGTTAAAAATCTGCTAGGAATACTGATGGATAAGATTTGCCTTGTTAAATAATGTCAAAGACAATTTAACAGGGTGAAGTTAAATAAAGTTATAACAAAAAACCATCCCGCTTCAAGCGGGACGGTTTTTTTATTCGGGGTGCCGGGAATTGAACCCGGGTCTTACCCACCCCAAGGGCAAATACTACCGTTGTACTACACCCCGTAAACTACCTTCTTTTTTCCAGGGCCTTGATGCATTTAGTGCAAGCCAGGACTCTTTTGCCAGAAGATAAGCTTACCCATTGTAAATTGGGGTATTTTCTTTTTTGGGAAGTAGGATTATATTTTCCTCTAAGTTTAACTCTTCTTCCAACCATTCTTCCTTTTTTTCCGCAAATCGCACACTGTTTAGCCATATATTTGTTTTAACCCTTCAGACACTTCCCCCAGGCGACACGCAGTCAGCTTTAGAAGAAAAGACAAAGGTTGTTTCCCAGCTGCTGCTATTTCTCGCCAGCCTTCTGCGCTTTCATAAAATAACATTGTGTTTAGAGGGCTGGCTCCGAAGTGTCGCCTTCGGTAAGTGTCCTCAGGTTGTATTAATATATATAGATTATATTAGCAAACATTTTAGTTTTTACAAGTAAATAGGCGATGAGATAAATTTCATCTTTACCTTCGCTATCGCTTGGCGTATAATGTAAATACTTGTAAAATTTTATTACGGGGTATGGAATTTAAATTTTTTTTATACATCATTGTTGTAACCTCAGCTATTTTTCATGAATATTTTCACGGCTGGGCCGCTTTTCAAATGGGGGACCCGACGGCTAAATACGCCGGGCGATTAACCTTAAACCCCTTAAAACACATTGATCCTCTAGGGACAGTGATAATACCCCTCTTTTTATTATTTTTCTTAGGAGGTTTTATTGGCTGGGCTAAACCCGTTCCTTATAACCCTTACAATCTTCGCGACCAAAAATACGGTTCTTCAAAAGTAGCCATTGCCGGGCCCGGCGCCAACTTTTTAATCGCTTTAATTTTCGGACTATTGCTGCGCTTTGCTCCTTTGGGAAGTTTTTTGGTTGTAGCTTTTACCTGGATAGTTTATGTCAATATTTTTTTGGGCCTGTTTAATCTTATTCCTATTCCGCCTTTGGACGGTTCTAAATTAATAATGGATTTTTTCCCTCAATCAAGACTTCTTCAGGTTTTGGCCGCCTCGCCCTTAAGTATTTTTTTAGCCATTGTTATAGCCATAATGTTTCTGCCCTTTCTTTCTTCCCTCTTTTATTATTTAATAGTAGGAAATCCCTTTCCCGGCTTGACTTTTTAGAAAAAATCTGTTAGCTTAAAAAATTATGCCATTATGCCTACAATAAGACAGTTAATTAAAAAAGGCAGAAAGAAAATTAAAAAGCGTCACAAAACGCCGGCTTTGCGTTTTGGTTTCAACCCTTTGAAGAACCGGCCGGTTAGGTATTTTGCTCCGCTTAAAAAAGGAGTATGTTTGAAGGTTTTTACCGTTACTCCCAAAAAACCAAATTCAGCTTTGAGGAAAGTAGCCAGAGTTCGTTTGACCAACGGCATGGAGGTAACAGCTTACATTCCCGGTGAAGGCCACAATTTGCAAGAACACTCAGTGGTTCTTCTTCGGGGAGGAAGAGTTAAAGATTTGCCCGGAGTCAGATACCACGTCGTTAGGGGAGTTTTAGATACCGGAGGAGTAGAAGGGCGCAAGCAGGAGAGATCAAAGTACGGCACCAAAAAGGAAAAATAATATTGTAAAGCTCAATGAAGAAAAAAGAAAAACACGAAATATCACCTGATCCCGTTTACAACAGCGTTACTGTTGCCAAATTTATTAATCAGGTGATGAAAAGGGGCAAAAAAACTATAGCCAGAAAAATTGTTTATGGCACTTTTGATATTATAAAAGATAAGGTTAAAAAAGAACCTCTGGAAATTTTTGAAGGAGCTTTAAACAACGCCAAGCCCTTAGTTGAGGTTCGTCCCAAAAGAGTAGGGGGAGCAACTTACCAAGTTCCCAGGCCGGTTGCCCCGGAAAGAGCTTTCGCTTTGGCCGTGAGATGGATCTTAGACGCCGCCCGCAATAAAAAAGGGAAATCAATGAAAGAAAAACTGGCCGAGGAAATAATTTCGGCTTCCAAGAACGAAGGAGTAGCTGTAAAGAAAAAAGAAAACACCCACCGTATGGCTGAAGCCAACAGAGCTTTTGCTCATTTTGCCTGGTAAGGCGCTTCGGGAAGATAATTTAAAGCATGAGAAATTATCCCATAGAAAAATATAGAGATATCGGTATTATTGCTCACATTGACGCTGGCAAAACAACCGTTACCGAACGGGTGCTTTTTTATACCGGTATTTCTCACAAGATCGGGGAAGTTCATGATGGCCAGGCCATTATGGACTGGATGGCCCAAGAAAGAGAAAGGGGTATAACCATTACTTCGGCTGCCACCACTTGTTTTTGGACCCCAAGGAAATTAAGAGAGGAAGAACAGAGAGAAAAAGAGAAAGAAGAGGAGTACCGGATAAATATTATTGACACTCCAGGCCACATTGATTTTACCGTAGAGGTGCAAAGATCGTTAAGGGTTTTAGACGGAGCGGTAGTGGTTTTTGACGGGGTAGCCGGAGTGGAGCCCCAGTCAGAAACGGTCTGGCGTCAGGCAGATAAATTTCACGTACCCCGAATTTGCTTTATCAATAAATTAGACAGAATGGGGGCCGATTTTAAAAAAAGCTTGGAATCAATTTGGCAAAAATTATCTCCTTCAGCCGTAGCCCTTCAACTGCCCATCGGCAAAGAGTCTAAATTTGAAGGAATAATTGATTTAATGGAGATGAAGGCCTTAAAATTTGAAGGAGATTTCGGCCAAACTGTAAAAGAAGAAGAAATCCCCCAGGATTTATTAGAAGAAGCTAAAGAGTGGAGAGCAAAATTAGTAGAAAAGATTGCCGCCGAAGACGAAGCTCTTTTGGAAAAATATCTGGCTGGCAAAGAAATTTCTGTTGACGAATTAAGGAGCGTTTTAAGAAAAGCCACTATTAATTATAAACTTATTCCGGTACTCTGCGGTTCGGCTTTAAAAAATAAAGGCGTCCAGCCCTTGCTTAACGCCGTAATTTATTATTTGCCCAGTCCTGTTGAGCTGCCCTCGGTAAAAGGCATTGATCCCAAATCGGGCAAAGACGATGAAAGAAAGGCCGATGATTCCGAGCCCTTTGCCGCCCTAGCTTTCAAAGTTGCTACCGATCCTTATGTGGGGACTTTGACTTATTTCCGGGTTTATTCTGGTACCTTAAAGAAGGGCTCTTACGTTTTAAACACCACTACTCAGGAAAAAGAAAGAATCGGCCGAATCGTTAGAATGCACGCCAACTCCCGAGAAGAGGTAGATGAGCTTTATGCTGGCGATATTGCTGCGACCGTCGGCCTAAAAAATACTTCTACCGGTCACACTCTTTGCGATGAAAACCACCCCATTGTTTTAGAAAAAATTACTTTTCCTGAACCTGTAATTTCTATTCGTATTGAACCTAAAACTAAAGCTGACCAGGAAAAAATGGGCGTAGCTCTGAAAAGATTAGCTGAAGAAGACCCTACTTTTAGAATAAAAGGAGACCCGGAGACGGGTGAAACCATTATTTCTGGCATGGGAGAGTTGCATTTGGATATTATTTCTGACCGTATGCGGAGAGAATTTAAGGTTGAGGCCTCGGTGGGCCGTCCCCAGGTAGCTTATAAAGAAACCGTTAAAATTGAAGCTGAAGCTGAAGGAAAATACATCAGGCAGTCGGGTGGTCGGGGACAATACGGCCATGTTTTCTTAAGAGTTGAACCAAAAGAAAGAGGGCAGGGTTTTGAATTTATTGACGAGATTAAAGGCGGAATAATTCCCAGAGAGTTTATTCCGGCAGTAGAAAAGGGCATTAAAGAAGCCATAGAAAAAGGAGTGGTAGCCGGCTACCCTATGGTTGATCTTTCTGCTACTTTGTACGACGGTTCTTTCCATGAGGTAGATTCTTCTGAAGTGGCCTTTAAGATTGCCGGTTCCATGGCTTTTCAAGCTGCTGCCAAGAAAGCCAAGCCGGTTTTATTGGAGCCCATTATGAAATTAGAAGTAATCGTTCCGGAAGAATTTTTTGGCGATGTGATCGGTGACTTATCAGCTCGCAGAGGAAAAATTGAAGAAACCAAAGACAGGCTGCAATTAAAGGTGATAGATGCCAAAGTTCCTTTGTCTGAAATGTTCGGTTACGCCACTAACTTAAGATCGTTGACAGAAGGGAGAGGAACCTTTACAATGGAATTTGACCGTTACACCGAAGTGCCCGCTAATGTTTCTCAAGAAATCATTGAAGGAAAGCGTCGATAATCCACAGTTGAGTAGTTGACAATTTCTTTAAAATAAATAAAATAATAATATAATAACTTAACTTGAATTATGAGTTGAGAATTATGAATTAAGTACAATTCATTTTTCTTTATTCATCATTCATAACTCTAAAATTATGGCAGAAAAAGAAAAATTTGTCAGAGGGAAACCTCATCTTAACATTGGTACCATCGGTCATGTAGACCATGGAAAAACCACTTTAACAGCAGCCATTTTACATGTGCTGAAGTTGAAGGGTTTTAAAGCCCAAGAAAAAACCGTGGAGCAGATTGATGCTGCCCCGGAAGAAAAAGCTCGTGGCTTGACCATTTCTATTTCTCATTTGGAATACGAAACGGAAAAAAGGCACTATGCTCACATTGATTGTCCCGGCCACGCCGACTACATTAAAAATATGATTACCGGAGCTGCTCAGATGGACGGAGCGGTTTTGGTTGTTTCAGCTCCCGACGGTCCCATGCCTCAAACCAGAGAACATATTTTATTGGCTCGTCAGGTGGGGCTGCCAGCCATGGTGGTTTTCTTGAATAAATGCGACGCTGTGGACGATCCAGAAATTATTAATTTGGTAGAAAGCGAGGTGCGGGAACTTTTAAAGAAATATAATTTCCCGGGCGACGAAATCCCCATTATTAAGGGTTCGGCTTTGAAGGCCTTGGACGCAAAATCTCCCGACGAGGAAGCGGCCAAACCGATTTTAGAATTGTTAAAAGCGATTGATGATTATATTCCCGAACCAACTCGTGAAACAGAGAAACCGTTTTTAATGGCTATTGAAGACGTCTTTTCCATTGCCGGTAGAGGAACAGTAGCTACCGGAAGAATTGAAAGGGGGGTCATTAAACCAAATGAAGAAGTAGAATTAGTCGGGGTAAAAACGACCTCTAAAACAATTGCTGTTTCCATTGAGATGTTCCAAAAAACACTGGATGAAGGAAGAGCCGGAGATAATGTCGGAATTTTACTAAGAGGATTAAAGAAAGAAGATGTTGAGAGAGGGCAGGTGTTAGCCAAACCCGGAAGCATTACTCCTCATACCGAATTTGAGGGAGAGGTTTACGTTTTAACCCAAGAAGAAGGCGGAAGACACACTCCTTTCTTTGCCGGTTACAAGCCTCAATTTTATTTTCGCACCACTGACATTACCGGGGACGTAACTTTGCCCGAAGGAACAGAAATGGTTATGCCCGGCGACACCGTTAATCTTAAAATCAAGCTTTTAGCCCCCATCGCTATGGAAGAAAAACAAAGGTTTGCTATTAGAGAAGGAGGAAAGACAGTTGGAGCGGGCGTAGTTACCAAAATAATTAAATAGCCATTTTTATTTATAAAATATTGAATATAGGATGCCGCAAAAGAAAGCTGTTGCAACCGAAGAAGACGTAAGGCCCAAGCTGCGCATTAAGCTTAGGGCTTATGATCATAAAGTGATTGATGCTAGTACTCGGCAAATTATCGAGGTAGCCTCTCGTTATGGTGCTGAAATTTCTGGCCCCGTTCCCTTACCGACCGAAATTCACAAATATACTGTGAATAGATCTTCTTTTGTTCACAAAGATGCCCGGGAACAGTTTGAAATGAGAGTTCATAAAAGATTGATAGACATTTTAAATCCCAACCCCAAAATCATTGACGCCCTAATGAATTTAACCTTGCCGGCGGGAGTAGACATTGAAATAAAAATGTAAAACATAATACCAATTTACGAATGGTATGCTAATATTGCGAATTAAAAATTAAAAATTTTGTAAAAATATCAGCAGCCTTGAAAAACTGGGCGCTAGCCCAGTTTTTCATTCGCATCATTAGCATTTTATTTGCATTATATTTATGAAATTTATTTTAGGAAAAAAAATAGAAGTATCCCAGATGTGGCTTGGCGATAAAGGAAAAGTGGTTCCGGTTACTTTGATTGAAGCCGGTCCCTGCCAGGTTACCCAAATTAAAACAGAAGAAAAAGACCAGTATCAATCTATCCAGCTTGGTTTCATTAAAAAAAACAAAAAAATAAAAAAAACAGAAAAAGGGAAAGAATTCCAATATTTGAGAGAATTCCCCGGTCCGTCAGCTGACGAAGGCGAATATAAAGTTGGAGATAAGGTTTATGTTTCTATTTTTAAGGAAGGAGATAAAGTAAAAATTTCCGGGATTTCCAAAGGCAAAGGGTTTCAAGGAGGAGTAAAAAGATGGGGTTTTTCCGGCCGAGGAGCGTCTCACGGAGTAAAGCACGAAGCCAGAACATTAGGTTCGGTGGGCACTTCTTTTCCCGAAAGAGTAATTAAAGGCAGAAAGATGCCCGGCAGAATGGGAGGAGAAAAAGTAACGGTTAAAAATTTAGAAATCGTCAAGGTTGATAAAGAAAACAACTTATTAGCAGTTAAAGGAGCCGTTCCCGGAGCTAAAGGAAAATTAGTAGAAATCAGCAGCCAATAGAATTATGAAAATCGCCGTTTATAATCAAAAAGGAGAAAAAACGAACGAAACCGTATTGCCCAAAGAAATTTTTGGCGTGCCGGTAAATCCGGATTTAATTCATCAGGTAGTTTTTTCTCAAGCTGCCAACCGAAGAAGAGCAATCGCCCGGGCTAAAAGTAGAGGAGAAGTAAGGGGCGGAGGGAAAAAACCCTGGCGGCAGAAAGGGACCGGCAGAGCCAGGCACGGCTCCATTCGTTCGCCCCTGTGGCGAGGCGGGGGAGTAACTTTCGGACCCCTAAAGGAAAAAGTTTTTAAGAAAAAAATTAATAAAAAAATGAGAAAGAGGGCCTTATTTATGGTTCTGTCCGCTAAAGCCAAAAATAATTTACTTTTAATTTTAGACGCCCTCAAGCTTGAAGCTCCTAAAACTAATGCCATGGCACAGATTTTGGGGAAGTTGCCAGTGAAAAAAGAATCTTGTTTGCTGGTCTTGCCGAAGGTAGACAAAAATATAATACTAGCAGCTAAAAATCTTCCCGGAGTAAAAACTATTGAAGCCAGAAATTTAAACGCCTTGGACTTGCTTTCTTTCAAGTATTTAATTACACCCAAAGAAACAATTAAAACAATAAAAGAAACCTTCCTTAGACCTCAACTTCCCACGTCGGAAGGGGGTCGGGGAAACCCTACGGTTTCCCCGTATAGGAAAAGATTAAAAACCGAGGGTTTTTAAGGAGCGGTGTTAGACGAGCGAAGCGAGTCGTGCCGCGACCTACCTTGGTGCTACCACTATGGGAATTATAGATATTTTTAAAAGAAAAAAAGAGCCAGCAAAGAAAATAAAACCAGCTAAGAAGCCGAAAGAAACAAAAGAAAAGAAACCAATTAAAAAAGCCCCGCCGGCAGGCAAGGCCCCGGCGAAACCGGCCAAACCAATTAAGAAAGGCAAGTTTGTTGAAGCTTACAGGATTCTTAAAATGCCCCACGTAACAGAAAAAGCCACTGATTTGACTGAAAAGAATCAGTATATATTTAGAGTTTGGCCCGGGGCAAATAAAAATGAAATTAAAAAAGCAATTGAAAGTTTATACGGAGTGGAAGTAGTTTCGGTTAAAATTATAAAAGTACCAGCCAAAAAAAGAAAACTGGGAAGGATAGAGGGTTTTAGAAAATCATACAAAAAGGCAATTGTTAAAATAAAAGAAGGGCAAAAAATAGAAGTGTTGCCGAGATAAGTAGTTATTCAATTAATTATATGAAAGAAAAAATATTAACAAAGAAAAAACCTGAAAAAAAATTATTGTTAGCTTTGAAAAAAAAGGGAGGAAGGGGTTTTTCTGGCAGAATAACGGTCAGGCATAAAGGGGGAGGAGTAAAGAGATTGTACAGGATTGTTGATTTTGGCCAGGGAAAATTAGGCGTGCCAGCCAAAGTGATAGCCGTAGAATACGATCCCAATCGTTCCGCCCTTTTGGCTTTAGTAGAATATCAAGACGGAGAAAAAAGATATATTTTAGCTCCCCATGAATTAAAAGCAGGAGAGGAGATAATTTCTGACGCGTCAGCCGAGATTAAAACCGGGAACAGGATGAAATTAAAAAATATTCCGGTAGGAACCCAGGTATATAATGTAGAGCTGGAGCCGGGCAGGGGAGGAAAATTGGCTAGATCAGCCGGTTCTACTGTTAAGGTAGCGGCTCAGGAAGCAAATTTCACTCATCTAGAAATGCCTTCAGGAGAAATTAGAAAGGTTTCTCAAGAATGCTTTGCTTCCATAGGTCAGGTTTCCAGGCCAGAGCACCGCTTTGTTAATATAGGAAAAGCCGGGAAGGTGAGAAGAAAAGGGATAAAGCCGACGGTTCGTGGAACAGCCATGGGTCCGGCTGATCATCCCCACGGTGGAGGCGAAGGAAGGGCGCCGATAGGCATGAAACATCCCAAAACTCCGTGGGGCAAGCCGGCTTTGGGAGTTAGAACTAGAAGAAAAAAATGGACAGATAAATTTATAATTAAGAACCGAGCTTCCGCGAAGCGGAAGCGAAGGTAAAGATGAATTTTAATTCATCGCTAAAGACGCAAAAAGAAAAAATAGCATGCCAAGAAGTATTAAAAAAGGTCCATACGTACCAGAGAAAATTTTAAAGAAAATTGAGGGTAAAAAACCAGATACCGCCGAAGTGATTAAAACTTGGTATCGGGATTGCGTCATCACCCCGGAGATGGTTGGTTTTACTTTTGGAGTCCACAATGGCCGGGAGTTTGTTCCGGTTAAAATAAACGAAAATATGGTAGGCCACAAGCTGGGCGAATTCTCTCCTACTACTAAGTTTTCTCGTCACGGCGGAAGAATGCAGCGGGAATTGGAAGTTAAGGCAACCGAAAAAGAAGCTGAAAAATAAATAATAGTATGACCGTAACCGCTAAACTAAAATATTTGCGCATTACTCCCAGGAAAGTAAGGTTGGTAGCCGACTTGATTAGAGGTAAATCGGCTGAGGAAGCTCAAGCTATTTTGAGTTTCTTGAATAAAAAAAGCGCCGAGATGATATTAAAACTTATCAGACAGGCCTTAGTTTCTGCCAAAAATAACTTCCAATTGGTTGAAAATAATTTATACATTTCCAAGATTACGGTGGATGAAGGACCAAAATACAAAAGATGGCGGGCCCGATCCAGAGGAAGGGCGGATATGATTAAAAAAAGAACCTCTAATATCACTTTGGTCCTGGACGAAATTACTAAAGGAAAAATCAGGCCTAAAAAAACCAAAAAGGTTAGCGAACCAGAAACAACTGAGAAAATAACAAAGGCGGAAAAGCCCCAAAAAGAGAAAAAGTTTCCTCAAGGGCAAGCTAAATTTAAACCAGAAAAACAAATTGAAAAACCACGAGTTGAAAAAGGAATAAAAAGAATATTTAGACGTAAGTCGTTTGGATAATTATGGGACACAGAGTTCATCCTAAATCATTTCGCATAAAAGAAACCAGCGACTGGAATTCCCGATGGCTGAATAAAAAAGAATACTCTAAAAATTTGGAGGAAGATTTTAAAATTAGGGAGTTTTTAAAAGGTAAAATCGGAAAATTAGGAGTAGAAAAAATTGAAATTGAAAGATTTCCCGGAAAGATAACCGTTATTATTCAATCCGCTCGTCCCGGTTTAATTATCGGCCGGGGGGGAGGAGGAGTTGAAGAATTGAAAAAAACATTAGAAAACATACTTTTCCCCTGGAAGAAAGAAAGAAAAGAAATTAAGATAGAGATTAAAGAGATAAAAGACCCGTGGTCTTCAGCTTCTTTATCCGCCCAATGGGTAGCCCAACAAATTGAAAGAAGAATACCTCACCGTAGAGTTTTAAAACAAGTTATTGAAAAAATCATGTCGGCTAAAGGAGTTGAAGGTTGCCGGGTAGAGGTGGCCGGTAGATTAAATGGAGCAGAAATTGCCAGGACCGAATGGTTGAAAAGAGGCCGGCTTCCCCGCCAAAGTTTAAGAGCAGAGATTGATTACGCTGAAACCCAGGCGTTTTGCACTTATGGAACAATTGGAGTAAAGGTCTGGATTTATAAAGGAGAAAAGTTTTAAGAGTAACAACGAATAATGGCTATATTAATGCCCAAAAAAGTTAAACACAGAAAATGGAGAAAAGGAAAGAGCAAAGGAACAGAAACCAGAGCTACTCAGCTTGCTTTCGGTTCTTTCGGGTTAAAAAGCTTAGACGCCTCTTGGCTTAGTGCCAGGCAAATTGAAGCAGCCAGAAGAGTAATTCTTAGATATTTAAGGAAGGGAGGAAAACTCTGGATAAGAATTTTTCCCGATAAGCCCGTAACTAAAAAAGGAACAGAGGTGCCCATGGGAGGAGGAAAAGGAAGCGTTGAGCACTACGTTTTTGCTGCTAAACCGGGCAGAATTATTTTTGAATTAGACGGACTAAAAGAAGAATTGGCTACAGAGGCCTTAAAAATGGCCGCTGCCAAATTGCCAATTAAAACAAAGGTTGTTAAAAGATAAAGATGAAAACGGTTGATCTTCGCCAAAAAACAAAAAAAGAACTGGAAAAGATTTTAGCCGATAGCAGAGAAAGATTAAGACAGCTCCGTTTTGATTTAGCGGCCGGAAAAGTAAAAAACGTAAGAGAGATTCATCTTCTAAAAAAAGATATCGCTAAAGTTTTAACTCTGCTAAAACAAAAGTAGACATATATGCCAAAGAAACAATTAACCGGAACAGTTATATCAAACAAAAACTCTAAAACAGTGACAGTTAGGGTTGAAAGAGTAAAAGAACACTCCAAATATAAAAGAAGATTTCGTTTTCATAAAAAATACAGAGCTCACACTGATCAGGAGCACCAAATTGGAGAAAAGGTTGTTATTGAAGAGTGCAGTCCAATTTCAAAAGATAAAAAATGGAAAGTGATAAAAACCTTAAGTCCTAAACCCTGAACCCTAATCTCTAAATTTTATGATTCAATCCAGAACCACATTAAATGTTGCTGATAATACCGGAGCAAAAACCCTCCAATGTTTTAAAGTGCTGGGCGGAAGCAAGAGACGTTATGCTCAATTGGGCGATGTTATTGTCGGTAGGGTTTTGGAGGCAGAACCAAGAAGATTGGTAAAAAAACATGACGTAGTGAGGGCGGTGATAGTCAGGCAGAAAAAAGAACACCGTCGTGCTGACGGCAGTTACGTTAGGTTTGATGACAACGCCTGCGTAATTTTAGAAGGAAAATCAAAAGAACCGAAAGGAGGAAGAATTACAGGTCCTTTAGCCAGAGAGGTAAGAGAAAAAGGGTTTGAGAAAATTGCTACCTCAGCTCCCGAAATAGTATGAAGATAAAAAAAGGTGATACAGTTTTAATAATTTCTGGTAAAGATAAAGGAAAGAAAGCTAAAGTTTTGGAGGCCTTTCCCAAAGAAAGGAAAGTTACGGTGGAAGGGACCAATTTAAGAAAGAAACACCAAAAACCGAAAAAATCCGGGGAGAAAGGTCAGGTTGTTGAGCTGCCCGGCCCAATTTCTGTTTCTAATGTAAAATTGGTTTGCCCTAAATGCGGTAAAGCCGCTAAGGTCGGTTATAAAATTTTAAAAGACAACAAGGTAAAAATAGTCGATGAACTTCGTTCATCTTCACGCTTCGCTAAAGCTCGCGTTTGTAAAAAATGTAAACAAGAAGTTTAGAAACATGGTTACTCATTTGCCAGAAAAATATAAAAAAGAAGTAATTCCGGCCATGAAAGAAAAGTTTGGTTATAAAAACGATATGGCTGTTCCTAAAATTGAAAAGGTGACAGTTAATACCAGTTTTGGAAGGCAAATATCGGGAAAAACAGGCGAGGAGCAAAAAAAGATTCAAGATTTTATTTTAGAAGAGCTTTCTTTTATTTGCGGTCAAAGAGCTGTTTTAACCAGAGCTAAAAAAGCAATATCTGCTTTTAAAGTAAGACAGGGAATGCCTCTGGGAGCAAAAGTTACTTTAAGAGGGAAAAAAATGATAGATTTTTTAGAAAGGTTAATTCATTTAGCTCTTCCCCGAAGCCGTGATTTCCAAGGGATTGAACCCAAGTCAGTGGATAAAGAAGGTAATCTTACTTTGGGTATTAAAGAGCACATTGCCTTTCCAGAAATTTTGCCAGAAAAAGCTAAAGACATTTTTGGTTTAGAAATTACCGTAGTCAGCAGCGCTAAAACCAAAGAGGAGGGTTTGGAACTGTTTAGATTATTAGGTTTTCCAATAAAAAAATGATTGATAAAAAATTATGGCGACAAAAGCCCAAATAGCAAAATCCAAAAAAAAGCCCAAATATAAAAGCCGAGTTGTTAGGCGCTGTTTTCGCTGCGGCAGGAAAAGAGGTTATCTGCGCAAGTTTGGACTATGCCGGATATGTTTTAGAGAATTAGCTAATAAAGGAGAAATACCCGGAATTAAAAAATCATCGTGGTAAAAAACTTATGGATCCTATAACTGATATGCTCAATAGAATAAGAAATGCCCAAGCTGTTTTACACCCAGCAGTTTCTGTTCCTTTTTCTAATTTAAAATACGAAATAGCAAAAATTTTAGAAAAGCAAGGTTTTATAGAAAAAGTAGAAAAGAAAGGAAAAAAAGCCAAGAGGACTATTGAAATTATCCTCAGGTATACTGACAAAACGCCGGCTATATCGGGTTTGCGAAGAATTTCCAAGCCAGGCCAAAGAATTTATCAAAACTATCAAGAGATAAAAAAAGTTAAGGGCGGTTATGGCGTAGCCATTATTTCCACCTCCAAAGGTTTAATGACCGATAAAGAAGCCAGAAAACAAAAAATTGGAGGCGAGGCGTTATGTGAAATTTGGTAACACCTCAATGAATAAATATATATGTCTAGAGTAGGAAAAAAACCAATATCAATACCGGAAAACGTAGAGGTTAAAGTAGACGGCAGCAGAGTGACGGTTAAGGGTCCTAAGGGCGAACTCTCCCGCGAGGTTCGGCCGGAAATTAAAGTTGAAGTTCACCCTGTTAAATCCGATGAAGTCGGTGCGAAGCAATTTAACGGGGTAAAAGATAAGGAAATTCTATTTTCTCCCCAGAAAGAAACCAAAGAAACTCAGGCCTTTTGGGGGCTGACCAGAGCTCTTATTGCCAATATGGTAAAAGGGGTGACCGAGGGTTTTGAAAAAAAATTAGAAATTCAGGGGATTGGATTTAAAGCCAGCCTGGAAGGTCAAGATTTGGTATTGAATGTTGGTTTCAGCCATCCGGTAAAGATGAAACCTCCGGAGGGGATAAATTTTTCAGTAGAAAAAAACATTATTACGGTTTCTGGCATAGATATTGAAAGGGTTTCTCAAACTGCTGCTAAAATAAGAAAGGTAAAACCGCCCGAGCCCTATAAAGGCAAGGGGATAAAGTATCTTGGCGAGCATGTCCGCAGAAAATTGGGCAAAAAAGCGGTAACCACCACCTAAATAAATGCAAAAGAAACAAGAAAAAAGAAATAGGCGACACAAAAGAGTAAGAGCTAAAATATTTGGAACGGCTCAGAGGCCGCGGCTTTGCGTTTTTAGGTCTGGTAAGTATATTTACGCCCAGCTGATTAATGATGAAAAGGGAAAAACCTTAGTGGCGGCCAGCAGCCAAAAAATAAAAAATCCGAAATCAAGCCGCCAGCCAGCGGGTCAACCCCCAAAAATTTATATAGCTAAAGAAGTAGGAAAATTATTAGCTAAAAAAGCCCTTGAGAAAAAAATTGAAAAAGTTGTTTTTGACAGGGGAGGTTATCCCTATCACGGAAAGGTCAAGGCTTTAGCCGAGGGAGCCAGGGAAGGGGGGCTTAAGTTTTAATTTTTAAATATGATAAGAGAAAGAAGACAAAAATTTGAACGGGAGAAGCCCAAAGATGAGTTTGAGTCAAAGCTTTTAGATTTGGCGAGAGTGGCTCATACCAGGGCCGGCGGGAAAAAACTGAGATTTAGAGCGGCCGTAGTGGCAGGGAACAAAGAAGGTAAAATTGGCTTTGCTGCCGCTACGGGTACTGACGTTCAGGCGGCCGTAGAAAAAGCCACCAGGTTAGCTAAGAAAAATCTAATTGAGGTGCCTATCATTGAAGATACTATTCCTTATGAGGTTATAGCTAAGTTTGGCGCAGCTAAAATTTTACTAAGGCCGCAAAAAAAAGGCCGGGGCTTGGTAGCTGGAGGAGTGGTTAGAATTATTTGTACTTTAGCTGGAATAAAGAATATCTCTTCTAAGGTTTTAGGTAGAACTGGTAATAAATTGAATAACGCCAGGGCAACCATTGAGGCCTTCAAAAAATTAAAAGCAAAAAATATCAAGTAAAATGCAGTTACACGAATTACGTCCAAAACATAAATTAAAGAAAAAGAAACGTATTGGCCGGGGAGGCAAACGAGGGACTTATTCTGGCCAAGGAATCAAAGGGCAAAAATCGCGCGCGGGCAGAAAAATGCAGCCGGTAATTAGGGAGTTAATTAAAAGATATCCCAAATTAAGGGGATATAGAATTGGATCAAAAGCCAAGGGTCAAAAACCGACAGCAATAATAAATTTAGAAGTTTTAGAGAAAAAATTTAATTCGGGAGAAAAAATTAATCCCGAAGTATTGTTAGAAAAAGGAATGTTCCGTAAAATAAAGGGAAGAACGCCGGAAATAAAGATTTTAGGCAAAGGCAAGCTTACTAAATCCCTCACTTTTGAAGGTTGCCAATTATCAAAAAGCGCTAAAGAAAAAATTGAGAAGGCGGGAGGCGATATTAAATAATATGTGGTATCAGAAGATTATCCAAGTATTTAAAATAAAGGATTTAAGAAACAAAATTCTGTTTATTTTGGCTGTTTTCGCTCTTTTTAGATTAATGGCTAATATCCCTATTCCGGGGATAAACGCCGAGAACCTAAAAGACTTCTTTCAACAGTTCCAGATGTTCGGCCTCTTAAATATCTTTACCGGCGGCGCTTTAGATAATCTTTCAATTGTTATGCTGGGATTGGGGCCCTACATTACGGCCGTGATTATTATGCAGTTATTAACTATGATTTTCCCTCAGCTGGAAAGAATGTACAAAGAAGAAGGAGAAGCCGGGCGGCAAAAGTTTAACCAGTACGGAAGATTGCTCACTGTTCCTTTGGCCATTGTTCAGTCCTACGCCATGTTGACCTTATTTCAGCGCCAAGAAGTAATCGGCGCTCTTTCTCCAACCTTGCTTTTTACATCAATTATAACAGTTACAGCCGGAGCTTTATTTTTAATGTGGCTGGGAGAATTAATTTCTGAAAAAGGGATTGGCAATGGAGTTTCTCTTATGATTTTTGCCGGAATTATTGCCGATTTTCCCAACAACATCCGTCAGATGATAGTTACTTGGGATCCTGCTCAAGTTCCTTCTTATTTGCTCTTTTTTGGTATGGCTTTACTAATTATTGCCGGAGTTGTTTTGATTAACGAAGGCCGGAGAAATATTCCCGTTTCTTATGCCAAAAGAGTAAGAGGTATGAAAATGTATGGCGGGGTTTCCACCTATCTGCCTTTAAGCGTTAATCCGGCCGGAGTAATTCCTATTATTTTCGCCCTATCTTTAATGCTTTTCCCCAGTATGATTGCTAATTTTTTGAGCGGAGCTGGCGGTACTATTGGGAATATTGCTCAGCAAATCGGAGTTTGGTTTCAAAATCCCTGGGTTTACGGAATCTTATATTTCTTTTTAGTCGTTCTCTTTACCTATTTTTATACGGCCGTTACTTTTGATCCCAAGGCCATATCCGGCAATCTCCAAAAGATGGGGGGGTTTGTGCCCGGAATTAGGCCCGGCCAATCAACAGCTAATTTTATGTATTATATTTTGAACAGGGTTTTATTGGTGGGAGCTTTATTCTTGGGGACGATTGCTGTTTTGCCTTCAATCGTTGGAGGGATTACCGGAGTTATGGTTTTTAGTTTTTTGATCGGCGGAACTTCTTTGCTAATTGTTGTTTCTGTAGTTTTGGAAACTATGCGTCAAATTAGGGCTCAACTGCAAATGCGCGAATATGAAACCTTTTAAAGATAAAAAAGTTATTATTGTAATTGGTCCGCCAGGTTCTGGTAAAGGTACCCAGGCTAAATTACTTTGTCGGCATTTTCGTTTAGAATACGTTGGCAGCGGCGATACCTTGCGAGCTCGCCAAAAAAAAGGCGACTTTACTGGCAAAAAACTCGTTAAAGTTATGGAGAGAGGAGAATTAGTCCCCAGTTTTATTATTGTTAAAATTTTAGGAAATAAGTTAGAAGAATTAAAAAATAAATCAAAAAATAAAGGTTTTGTTTTGGACGGATGGACTAGAATAGTTTATGAGGCCATTCTTGTTGACGAAGCTTTAGAATGGTATCAATGGGACAAAAATGTAAAAGTTATCCTGCTTAAAATTTCCAGAAGGGAATCGTATAATCGTTTAACCAAAAGAAAACAATGTAAAAAATGTGGTAGGTTAATTCCCTGGCTGGGAGAATTTAAAAAACTGAAAAGATGTGGTAAATGTGGCGGAGAGCTTGTAACAAGGCGCGATGATAAAATGGAATCAATAAAAATGCGCTTGGAAGAATTTAAAAATCAAACTACCCTAGCCATAAATTATTATAAAAAGCGGGGCAGGTTAATTGAAATAAATGGCGAGCAAAGCATTGAAGATGTGTTCAAAGAAATTTTAAGAAAAATTAAATGATTTCGATTAAAACGCCGGAAGAAATTAAAATGATGGCCGAAGGGGGTAAGCGTCTGGCAGAAATTATGAAAGAGTTGGAGAAAATGGTCAAGCCGGGAATTGCCACCAAAGAATTAGACAGGGCTGCTGAGGCCCTGATTTTAAAATCCGGAGGTAAGCCGTCTTTCAAAGGATATCAGGGCTTTCCGGCTACTTTATGTACCTCTGTTAATGAAGAGATTGTTCACGTGATACCCTCTGAAAGAAAATTAAAAGAAGGAGACACTATTTCTTTAGATGTCGGTATGAAATACAAGGGATTTCATTCAGATATGGCGGTTACCTTGCCTGTCGGAGAAGTATCTCTGGAAGCTCAAAGATTAATTAGGGTTACGAAGAAAGCCCTAAAAAGAGGGATTAAAAAAACTAAAGCTGGCAATACTTTCGGCGATATCAGCAACACTATTCAGAGATATGTAGAAAATCAGGGATATAATGTAGTGAAGGAGCTTTGCGGCCATGGCATTGGCAAAGAAATTCACGAAGAACCTCAGATTCTAAACTACGGTAAAAGAAGGACAGGACCGGAAATAAAAGAAGGTATGGTTTTTTGTTTAGAACCAATGGTTACTGTGGGTCATTGGAAATTAAAAAAAATGGAAGACGGCCAAGGTTATGAAACCGCAGACGGTTCTCTTTCCTGCCATTTTGAACATATGATAGCGGTTACTAATGATGGAATTAAGATTTTGACTGTGATAAAATAATTTAATATGTATTTATCGGTTATTATCCCGGCTTATAACGAAGAAAAACGGCTGCCTAAAACCTTGGAAGACATTGATAAGTATTTATCAAAGCAAAAATACGATTACGAGATTTTGGTGGTGAATGATGGTTCAAAAGATGAAACAACAAAAGTCGCCCGGAGCTTGACGCCAAAAATTAAGAACCTAAAAGTTACCGGTTACAAAAAAAATCAAGGCAAAGGCTATGCTGTAAGGTTTGGCATGCTGGAAGCGGTGGGGGAGCATCGGTTGTTTACCGATGCTGATAATTCTACTTCAATTAACCAAGTAGAAAAAATGTGGCCAGAATTCAAAAAGGGTTATGATATTGTTATTGGTTCCAGAGACATAAAAGGAGCGGTTTTAGACCCGCCTCAGCCCATTGTTAGAAGATTTACCGGTGAGACCTTTGGTTTCTTAACCAATTTAATTGTTGGCACCTGGGGAATAGCTGATACCCAATGCGGGTTCAAAGGGTTTACCGAGAAAGCCGCTAAAGACATTTTCCCCAGATGTAAAATTAATCGTTTTGCCTTTGACCCGGAATTTTTAGTTATAGCTAAAAAATTAAAATATAAAATAAAAGAAGTCCCTATTTTTTGGAAAAATGACCTCCGTAGTTCGGTAAAATTCAAGTCCATGGTTAAAATGGGAGTTGATTTACTGAAAATAAGATGGAACCTAATTACTGGCCGATATTAATTGAAAATTAATTGAGGCCTGAAATGAATTAAAAATTCATTGAAGGCAAATATGACAAAAAAACCTAAACCAAAATTTCCTTCAGAACTTCGTTTTGACTCAATTTCCAAAGATTGGGTGGTCATTGCTACCGGCCGGGCTAAAAGACCGGAAACCTTTAAGGCCGAAAAGAGAAAAATAGAAAAAGCCCCCAAATCCAAATGCCCCTTTTGCCAAATCGCTACTCAAGAAAAGCCGACCCTCATTTTTTCCAACGGCAAAAAAATATCTTTAAACAGAGGAATTCCCAAAAATTGGACCACCATTGTAATTCCCAATAAGTATCCGGCTTTTCTTCCTTATCCTAAATTAGACAGGCGAGTAGAGGGCAAGCTTTATGAAACAATCAACGCCGTGGGCTTTCACGAAGTGGTAGTTACCCGCGACCACGAAAAACAATTAGCTCAATTTTCCTTTAAAGAAGTTAAAGAAGCGTTTGACGTTTATCAGGAGAGATATTTGGATTTGATGAAGAAGAATTTCGTAAACCATATTTCTATTTTTCATAACCACGGCTTTGAGGCCGGGGCTTCCATTTCTCATCCCCATTCTCAAATTATTACCACGCCCCTGATTGATGTTGATGTTCGCAGGGGTCTTTTGAATTCAGAAAAACATTATAAAGCTAATAGAAAATGCGTTTATTGCCAGATGAATGAATGGGAAAGAAAAACAAAAAAAAGAGTTATTTTTGAAAATGAAAAATTTTTAGCTGTTTGCCCCTTTGCTTCCAAGTCGGCTTTTCAAGTTATTATTTCTCCCAAATCGCATCTTTCTTATTTTGAAAAAGCAATCGAAGAAGAAAAAAAACAGTTAGCCGAAGCTTTTAGGGCGGCTCTAAGAAAACTTTACAAAGGGCTGGATGATCCTCCTTATAATTTTTATTTGCATACCGCCCCCTGTGATGGAAAAAAATACGATTATTACCATTGGCATTGGACAATCCTACCCAAAACTGCCACTTGGGCTGGATTTGAACTGGGGTCCAGAATGGAAATTTCCACCATTAAGCCAGAAAAAGCAGCCGCTTACTTAAGAAAACAAAAAATATGAAAAACTTAATTGTGGCCAATTGGAAGTGCAACCCAACAACCTTGAAAGAAGCTAAAAAGCTTTTTAATTCAGTAAAAGAAGGAATGGAAAGTGCTTACCCTGAGTTATGTCGAAGGGTTGAGGTGGTTATTTGCGCCCCTTTTGTTTTTTTGCCGGTTTTAGGAACTTCCGCCTCCGCCCAAGGTCTTGGCGGACTTCGCCTCGGCTCGCAGGATTGTTTTTGGGGAAAGAAAGGAGCTTATACCGGCGAAATTTCACCGAAAATGTTGAAAAATTTGAGAGTAAAATATGTAATTATTGGGCATTCTGAAAGAAGAAAATATCAAAAAGAAACAGATGAGGCAATAAACAAAAAAATAAAGGCGGTGATAGCCGAAGGGTTAAAGCCGATTTTATGCATTGATAAAATTTCTCAAATAAAAAGAGATTTAAAAGGAGTTCCTCCAAAAGAATTAAAAAACTTAGTTATTGCTTACGAACCCCTCTTTGCTATCGGCAGCGGGCGACCTTGCCCTCCAGAGAAAGCAAGAAGAATGAGAATTTTGATTCAAAAAAAACTAAAGGGGAAATTCAGGGTAATATATGGCGGGAGCGTTAATTCTCAAAACGCTCAGATTTATATTGAAAAAGCAGGTTTCCAAGGGCTTTTACCGGGAGGGGCTTCCTTAAATCCAAAAGAATTTTTGAGAATCGTCCAAAATGTTGATTTTTTATCTAAAAGCTGTTAAAATAACCGAGATATGGTGCAAAATATTTTAAACGGACAATTTTTTAATCCCACTAAAGGTAATCTAAAAATTGAAGGGGTGATTAAAGAACTATTTCAATATATCTCTGAGAAGCCAGAGAAGTTTTATGATATTATCGTTGGTTGTGATTCTTCTTCCGGCGAAGAGCCGCATTTTCCCTTAGCTATAGTTATTTTAAGAACCGGCGAGGGCGGTCGGTTTTTTCTCAAAAAAGTGAGTTACAAAGGAAGGAAGTTTTATAACTACAAACAAAGAATTTTAGAAGAAGTTCTTCTTTCTTGCCAGTTAGCTTTGCATTTAAGAGAAAATTTTGAAAATAAAGTTAAAAGCTTAAAGTCAAATAATTTTCGTTATCAGTTTCGCTACATCCACGCCGACGTAGGGGAGAATGGTAAAACCAAAGATATGATTAAAGAAGTAACCGGTTTAATTAAAGGTAATGGATTTGAGCCAAAAATAAAACCTGAATCTTTTGTCGCTTCAACTGTAGCTGACCGCTACGCTTAACTATACGCAATGACCTCTAGGGAATTGAGAGAGAAATTTTTAAGTTTTTTTGAAAAGAAAAGGCACAAAATTGTGCCCTCAAGTTCGCTTTTACCGGTCGATCCCAGCGTTCTTTTTACGACAGCGGGAATGCAGCAGTTCAAACCCTATTTTTTGGGAGAAAAATCTCCTTACGGACCCAATGTTGCTTCTTGCCAGAAATGCTTTAGGACCTCAGATATTGACGAAGTAGGAGATGAAGACCACCTGACTTTTCTTGAAATGCTGGGGAATTTCTCTTTTGGTGAGTATTTTAAAGAAGAAGCGATAAAACTCGCTTATGAGTTTCTTTTTCAAGAATTAAAATTACCCCTAGATGAAGCTGTGTTTACTGTGTTTGGAGGTGATCCTTCAACAATTTCAGGGCGAGGAGCAGTACCCGAAGATAAAGATTCAGCAGAAATTTGGAAGAAAATAGGCATACCAGAGAAAAAAATAAAGAAATACGGCAGGGAAGATAATTTTTGGGGTCCGACAGGAGAGGAGGGTCCTTGTGGTCCGACTGCTGAAATTTACATAAAAGGGGTTGAGGTCTGGAATTTAGTATTTAATGAATATTATCAAGACAAAGATAGGAAATTGGCTCCTTTAAAACAAGAAGGAGTTGATACTGGTATGGGTCTGGAAAGATTGGCGATGATAGTTCAGGGCAAGTCCTCGGTTTTTGAAACGGATTTATTTTCGCCAATTATTAATGAAATTTCGGGAGAAAGCGAAAAAGCAAGAAGAATTATTGCTGACCATATAAAAAGTTCGGTTTTCTTAATCGCAGAAGGAATTTTACCATCCAACGTTGAGAGAGGGTATGTTTTAAGAAGAGTTTTAAGAAGAGCAATAAGATACGGAAAATTACTAAATCTTCCTAAAAAGTTTCTAATTCCTTTAGCCCAAAAAGTGATTGAAATTTACCAAGATGAACATCCAGAAGTGAAGTCAAAAGAGACCGATATTTTAACCGTCATTCAAAACGAAGAAGAAAAATTTGAAAAAACATTAACCGAAGGTCTTAAACGATTTGAAAAAGTTATCCTGCAAGGGGAAATTAATGGTCAAGACGCCTTCCATTTATTTGACACTTACGGTTTTCCTTTAGAATTAACCGAGGAGCTGGCGAAAGAGAGAGGTTTAAAATTAGACAAAAAAGGATTCCAGAGGGCTTTTGAAAAACACCGTGAAATTTCTCGGGCTGGAGCAGAGGCTAAGTTTGGAGGTGTAGGCAAAGAAGCGGATTATGAATCTGCTAAGCTTCACACTGCCACTCACTTGCTTCACGCTGCTTTAAGGAAAGTTTTAGGAGAAGGGGTTAAACAGATGGGTTCAGATATTACTTCTCAAAGACTGCGCTTTGATTTTTCTTATCCAGAGAAGATGACTCCAGAGCAAATTAAAGAAATTGAAGGTTTAGTTAACCAGAAAATCAAAGAAAACCTGGAAGTAAAAAAGGAAGAAATGGACTACGAAGAGGCGATAGCCGCCGGTGCATTAGCTTTTTTTAAAGAAAAATATCCAGAAAAGGTTACGGTTTATTCTGTCAATAATTTTTCAAAAGAAATTTGTGCCGGCCCTCATGTCAAAAGAACCGGCGAATTAGGCCATTTTGAGATTATTAAAGAAGAATCTTCGGGAGCCGGCATCAGGAGAATTAGAGCAATTTTTAAATAAAGTCGATGAAGCTAAAACTTCAGCTGCCTGAGCGCTAGCGAAAGGCGAGAGAAGAACTTTAGTTCTTCGAATCCAGCTGCGATTTTAATAAATTAAAATCTTGCTGTATAATGTTATATTATATGGAAAGAAAGATTTTAGATATCATCCCGCCGGATGAGAAAAAAGAAAAAAAAGAAGAGATTCCTTTAGAAAAAAGGCCAAGTTTTAAATTAAAAAAAGAGGAATTAAAGACCGTTGCTCCAAAAATTACTTTTCCGAAGGGTTTATTAATACCTCTTTTAATTTTAATAATAATTGGAATAATCGCCGGCCTTAATTTGGTCAAAGCAGAGATTGAAATAAACCCCGAAACAGAAAACTTAACTTTTGAAACAAGAGTAACTATTGATAAATCAGCTGAGGCGATTAATTTTTTAGACAAAGTAATTCCGGGAAAATTTTTTCAGACAGAGAAAACTGTTCCCGGAGAATTTACTTCTTCTGGTGAAATTTCTAAAGCTGAGAAAGCCGAAGGTATAATTAGGATTTATAACAATTATAACGTATCTCAAGTATTGGTGGCCACCACCAGATTTCAGGCACCCTTGGAGAAGTTTCAACCGCCGCTTGAAGAGGGAGAAAATCCTTGGTTTAGAACAACAAGAAGAGTAATTGTTCCAGCCAAAGGATACGAAGACGTAAAAGTAATAGCTGACAGCCCGGGGGAGAAATATAACATTGAACCTTCAACTTTTTCTGTTCCCGGTTTGGCAGGGACTCCTCAGTATACCTTTATCTACGGTAAATCTTTAGATTCAATGAAGGGGGGCGTTTTGGAAAAGACCCCTCAAGTTAACCAAGAAGATTTAGATAGAGCCAGAGAAGAACTAAGCGCCAAAGCTAAAGAAGAATGCAATAAATCTTTAGAAAATAAAATTCCGTCTGACTTTGATTTTCTGCAAGAAGCCGCGGAGACAGAAATCATTGAAGCTTCTTCTTTGGTAAAAGCCGGAGCCGAATTAGAAAAATTTAACTATCAAGTGAAAGCCGAAGCTCAAACTCTGGCCTTTAAAATAGAAGACCTTAAAAATTTCGCCAATGAATTCATCCTATCTCAAATTCCCGAAAATAAAATAATTCATCAGGAAAGCTTAAAGATAAATTGTTCTTTGGCTGAAGCTGATTTAGCAGAAGAGAAAATTATTATTTCCTTGGGTTTGGAAGTCAAAATTTATTCAGAGATTGAAGAAACTTCTTTGAAAAAAGCTTTAGCTAAAAAATCAGCTGCCGAAGGAAAATTATTTTTGGAAGAACAGCCGGAAATTAACGAAGTTCAGGTAAAACTTTCACCGTTTTGGGTAAAAGAGATTCCCGAGGCAGCAGAAAAAATCAAGATAAATTTAAGAATTGACTAAAAGATAATTTCTTGATATACTATTTGATGAATAAAAAAAACTTTTCTCGGCAATCCGGAACAATTTTGGAAGCCCTCCCCAGTGCTAATTTTAAAGTAAAATTAGACGACGAACGAGAAGTGCTTTGCCATTTGGCGGGTAGATTAAGAATGTACAGGATTAAAATTTTACCGGGCGATAGAGTCACTGTGGAGATAAGTCCTTACGATGAAAGCCGAGGCAGAATAGTTTACAGAGAAAAATAGCCCCCACACCATGAAGGTTAGGCCATCTGTTAAAAAAATTTGTAAAAAATGTAAAATCGTCCGCAGAAAAGGACGAGTTTATGTAATATGCAAGAATCCTAAACACAAGCAACGTCAAGGATAATACTATGCCACGAATTGCGGGTATTAATATTCCAGATAACAAACAAATAGAAATCTCTTTAACCTATGTTTTCGGAATAGGCCGAGTTTTGAGTAGAAAAATTCTAAAAGATGCCAAGGTGGCTCCTCATCTTAAGGCCTCTCAACTGACCGCTGATCAAATAAACAAACTTAAAGAAATTATTGAAAAAGAGTATAAAATTGAGGGAGAATTAAGAAGGGAAAAGATGATGAATGTCAAACGGTTGAAAGATATAGGATCTTGGCGGGGAAGCCGTCATATTAAAGGGTTGCCGGTTAGAGGTCAACGGACTAGGACTAACACTCGGACCGTCCGGGGAAACGTTAGAAAAACAGTGGGCAGCGGCAGAAAACCGCCCGCCACTCCTACCTAAAAACTATGGGTAAAAAGAGAATTATAAAACAAACAGAAGAAGAGATACTAAAAGAAAGAGAGAAGGTAGAAAGCAGAACAAGGAAGGAAGTAAAAGCCGAAACCTCTCAAAAAACAAAAGAGGGGCGGGTTTATATTTCTTCTACTTATAACAATACCATTCTTACTTTGACCGACCTTCAGGGCAATGCTTTATATTGGGTTTCGGCTGGCAGTATTGGTTTTAAAGGGACAAAAAAGTCCACTCCTTTTGCCGCTTCTAAAGTGGCTGAAACCATGGTTGATGCCTGTAGAAAATTAGGAATTGAAAGGGTAGCAATTTTTATAAAAGGAATAGGGTCAGGCAGAGAATCAGCTTTGCGCTCTTTGGTTGCCCGTGGCTTAGAAGTTGTTGCCATTAAAGACATTACTCCTATTCCTCATAACGGTTGTCGGCCTCCTAAAGCTCGCCGAGTTTAGCTTATGCAAGATAAAAAATGTAAAATTTGTCGTAGGATGGGGGTAAAATTATTTTTAAAAGGTGAAAAATGTTTATCACCGAAGTGCCCAATGGTGAAAAGAGCTTATCCTCCCGGCAAAAAGAGGAAGAGAAGGCCCACACCGCTTTCAGAATATGGCAAAGAATTAAAAGAAAAGCAAAAACTAAAGAACTGGTATAATTTACAAGAAGCCCAACTAAGAAATTATGTTAAAAAGATTTTAACTAAAAAAAGAAAAACAGAAGATCCTTCAACTTTACTAATCAAGAGCTTGGAAACTCGTTTTGACAACGTAATTTTTAGATTAGGGTTTACCATTTCTCGCAAACAAGCTCGGCAGATGGTTTCTCACGGACATTTTTTAGTTAACGGAAAATCAATTGATACCCCTTCTTACCAAGTAAAAAAAGGAGATGTTATCATGGTAAAGCCCCAAAAAGCGAAAAAAACTAATTTTCAAAACATAAAAGCCGTATTAAAAAAACATAAACCGCCTAGTTGGCTCCAACTAAATGCCGAAAAATTAGAAGGTAAAGTAATAGGATGGCCCAGCTTGGAGGAAGCCGCTCCCCCTGTCGAGGTGTCGGCTATATTTGAATTTTATTCAAGATAACAACATGATCTCATTGCCTCATCCGCCTAAAGTTATTAAAAAAGAGGGAAATAAAGCCACTTTCGAAATAGAAGCTCTTTACCCGGGCTACGGAGTGACTATTGGTAATTCTTTACGTCGAGTTTTACTTTCTTCTTTGTCAGGAGTGGCCGTGACTCAAGTAAAAATTAAGGGTGTTCCTCACGAATTTTCCACTATTCCTGGAATTTTAGAAGACGCCATTATACTTATGCTTAATGTTAAGCAAATGCGATTCCGAATTTTAACCGAAGAACCGCAGACTGCCACCCTAAAAGTTAAAGGAGAAAAAGAGGTTAAGGGTTCAGATTTTAATTTACCCAGCCAGGTTGAGTTGGTGAATAAAAGTTGTCACATTGCTACTCTAACCGAAAAATCAGCAGAGTTAGAGATGGAAATTAAAATTGAAAAAGGAACGGGCTATTTGCCGAAAGAAGCCCGGAGAAAAGAAAAAACAGAAATCGGAGTAATTCCTTTAGATGCTATTTTTACTCCAGTAAAAAGAGTAAGCACAAAAGTAGAAAATATGAGAGTGGGGGAGAGGACAGATTTTGACAGATTGTTTTTAGAAATAGAAACAGATGGAACTATTACTCCGGAAGCTGCTTTTTTTCAGGCCTCGGAAGTTTTAGTTACTCATTTTTCCTTACTCTCCGACGCTTTCCAGAAAGAAGCTGAAAAACCTGTTCCTGTTCCAGAAAAGAAAAAAAGAAAAACAATTAAGAAAAAACAGCCCAAAAAGAAAATAAAGAAACATGCGCAAAAGAAAAAAAGGAAGAAAACTAAGTAGAAAAAGGAATCAGCGGAAATCCTTACACATGTCCCTGGCTAGAGAATTTTTTTTGAAGGAAAAAATTAAAACCACTGAAGCTAAAGCTAAAGAAGTGGCTCCTTTTATTGAAAAACAAATTACTCAAGCTAAGAAAGGAGGTTTGCATTCAAGAAGGTTGTTAGCTCGTTTTTTTTCACCGAAGTTGGTCAAAAAAATTTTTGAAGAAATTGCTCCCAGACATAAAGAAAGAAAAGGAGGTTATACCAGAACAATTAAACTGGGACCCCGAAAATCAAACGGAGCTAAAATGGCTATCGTAGAGTTAGTTAAGTAAATTATGCAACGTAAAACCCATACTATTGACGCTACAAACAAAGTTTTAGGAAGGCTGGCTGCCGAAATCGCTGTTTTATTAATGGGCAAACTCAAGCCCAACTTCGTGCGTTATAAGGATATGGGAGATTTCGTAGTGGTAAAAAACGTTGATAAACTTAAAATTACCGGAAAAAAGATGGATCAAAAAAAATATTTTCGTCACTCTGGATATTTAGGAGGTGAAAAAGAAACCCCCTTAAGAGTGCTTTTAAAGAAAAAGCCGCAAGAAGTTTTAAGAAAAGCAGTTTGGGGAATGCTGCCCAAGAATAAACTGAGAAACGAAATGATCAAAAGATTAAAATTTGAGTTGAGCGAAACCCCGTCCTCTAAGCATAAGTAACAGATACAGCATAGAGGACGAGGGTGCTCATTATTATTCGCATATGCCCAGAACAAAAAAAACTACAACCAAAAAGGAGAAACCAAGGAAAATTGCAAAAAAAACAGTTAAGAAAGAAAAAAAAGCCCCGGTTAAAAAGGAAAAAAAAGAAAAATATTACGAAGCGGTGGGCAGAAGAAAAACCGCTACAGCCAGGGTTCGTCTTTGGGCTCAAGGAGAAAAAACCTTTACTATTAATGGCAAGCCAATCAAAAATTATTTTCCTACTTTTGAGTTTCAGGAAACGGCTCAGGCCGCTTTGGAAAAAATGAAATGCCTTGATAAATTTAGAATTTCAGCCAAAGTGAAGGGCGGAGGTCTTCACGCTCAAGCTGAAGCGGTGCGTCACGGGATAAGCCGAGCTTTGGTTTTGTTTAATCCTGATTTTAGAAAAAAATTAAAAAAAGTAGGATATTTAAAACGGGACTCGCGGATGCGAGAAAGAAAAAAGTTTGGTTTAAAGCGAGCCCGCCGAGCCCCGCAGTGGCAAAAACGATAATATGTTTAATGAATTAAAAATTCATTTCACCTCTCGTGAATCTAAAGATTCGCTTCGATGTTAAAAGAGCTTCTTGACCAATTTTGTCTAGACAGAGAAAGAGACAGGGAACAGCATCATTTTTATATTACTGATGCCGGCAAATGCGGCCGAGCCATCTTTTTAAAATTTAAAAATGTCCCCCGAGAAAAAATGGAAGCCAGAATCCTAAGAATGTTTGATCACGGCGATTATATCCAGATGCAAATTCTAAATAATCTATTTAGCTTGGGCATAGTTAGGGCTTCGGAAATAAGGATTCCTCCCCAGGAATTAATTTCCGGAAGGGCGGATGCCATCATTACCTTAAATAACGAACTCTATGTGGTGGATTTCAAAAGCATGAACAGTTTGGTTTTTAAGAATTTAGATGGACCAAAAGAAGACAACGTTAATCAAATCCAGCTTTATTTGCACTTTTTTAAAATCCCCAAAGGGATTCTCCTTTATATAAACAAAGATACTTTAGAGTTGAAAGAGTTTGTAGTAGAATATAATCCGGCGCTAGCCAAAAAACTGCTTTCAGGGTTATCCAGCCTTAAAAATAAGATTGATTCAAATGTTATCCCGGACCGGCTTCCAGATTATCCTCAAAATTGGCAGTGCAAGTACTGCCAATTCAGAGAAATATGCGATAAAACCGGACCAGGTTTAATTAACTGGACTAATTTTCAAAAGAAAATGGAGGGTCAAAATAAAGATTCGGAGGTATAAATATTGCCGTTGCTTAGGATATACAATTTTTTATTTAAGTCGTTCCAAAATATCTCCGGATTTTTAAAGCTAGCGAAATCTATAATATTTATTTGGTCTCTTTCGTCAATTTCGGCAATTTTAATTAGCTCTCCAGAATTAAGAATTAAATAATCAGAATTAAGCCAGAAATAATCATTGATTCCTTTACTGAGCCGGGCAATCAATATTTTATCTCCGGCTTTTTTTTGTGGTGGATCTGTTTTTTCCTGGAGAAAGAGAACCCAAATTTCATGATCGGAAGAATAAGCTAATTTCCTTTGGTCGGGGGAGGTTTTTAGATTTTTTATCCCTTCAAAAAAATGCTCAAAAGATTTTGATTCGGGATTAAACCGGTATAAATCCTGGTTTTCTTTCAAAAAGATAAAATTAGGGAATATATCTAAAGAATAATCTGTTTCAGTTTTAATCGGAAAAGGTTTGTCGGTTAGCTTTTCTTCACCTTTAAAAAGATTTCCGAAATTATCTAAAAAATAATTTTCACCACCGAAGCTTTGAGAAATACCAAAGTCTTCGGAAGAGGAAGCGGGGGGAGTAGCTTCATTTAAGACCGGAGGAATTTTATCAATGGTTAAAGTAAAATATTTCAACTGCTCCCTGGCTCCGATTTCCAAAGAGATTTCTTTAGGGTTATCTTTAGAAAATTCCAAGCTTAACAAGCTGGCTTCAGTGAGAAAAAAATCAGTTTCATCAACTAAATGACTTTTAATATTAGTTTCTAAGTCATACAGCTTCAGAGACCATCCTGGTTCTTTTACAACCATTTCTTTTTTATTTGGAGAAAGCCAAAAGTTTTCTACTCCTTTGGCTAAAATCGTAAAATTTGCGTTTTCAGGAAATAAAACAATATTTTTTGCCTCAGCCACTTCTTTTTCTTTAACTTCTAAATTTTTTTGCCAGGTAAAATATCCTTCTTTGCGGACTTCTATTTTGTATTTTTTGGGCAAAAGATTTTCAATTAAAGCTGAACCGAAGAAAAAATCAGTTTTCTTCTTTAATTTTCCGTCCAGATAAATTTGAACCTGCTTGGGAACAACTTTTAAGAAAATACCGCCGGTCTGGGTGATTTTTATTCTGCCTTCCGGCGGCTGAAAATCAATTCTGTATCCTTGAGAATAAAATATTAAAGCCGGCGCGAATAAGAGAAACAATACCAGCAAAACCGCGAACAAAATTGTCCTTGCTTTTTTAGTCATAAACTTAGATACCTTTTCTATTTTATCTCATTGGCCAGATTAAATCAATTTGCTAAAATAAGAAAGCATGTTTACTTTGCCGAAAATTGAAAAAATCACCAGGGATACGGCAATTACCCATTTTTTATTGATGTTTGGTTATAAAGTTTTTGCTTTTTATTTCCCCTTATTTTTAATAATAAAGGGATTTTCTTTGCCTCAAGTGGGGTACACTTATCTTTTAATTTATCTTCCTTTGGCTCTTTCTACTTATTTTGTCGGTTTGTTCAATCATAGAATCAATCCAGCTACTTTGGCTGCCATTGGAATTTCAGGTTATGGAATATATGCCTTAGGAATGATTTTAATTGAAAATCCTTCATTGTTCTATTTCTGGCAGGTTTTATTGGGAATTTCAGCCGCCTTGTTTTTTGTGTCAGCAAGAAGCATTTTAATAGGTTCTCACCTGGAAAATCCTGACAGAGCTTTCGGCTGGTTTTATTCGGCTACTTATTATGCTGATGCTTTTGCTCCTGTAGTAGGTGCTATTTTAATCTGGAAGCTTAGTTTTTCCGGTGTTTTTATTTTTAGTTTAGTTTTGCAATTCTTTACCGCCGTTTTTTGTTATTCTCAATTAAAAGAAAAAGGGGGTGCTCTTTTAGAAAAAGGGTTTAATTTCAGAATGTATCAGGAAAATTATAAAAGAGCTTTTGAGATAATAAAAAGAAAAACCGTTTTACCTTTTATTTTCGTTTCCTTTTCTATCCTGCTTTTAGCCGGACTCTATAGAGCTTTCTTTGTTCTTTTTTTAAAAGAAGAGCTTTTTTGGTCCCAAAACTTTATTTTAATTTTTACATCTGTCTTTTCCTTGTTGTTTTTACCGCTTTCTCTTTTGGTTATTAAACATTTAGGAAAGTCCCGAAGCGAAAAGAATATTTTTCAGGGCGGTATTGTTAATGCTTTATTTTCAATCGTATTTGGTATTACTATACCAATTTTGAGTTTCCTTTCTGTTTTAACTGTCAACATGGGCAGGTCTATAGGTTCTTTGATTTGCAACTCTGGAAGGTCAGGGTTAATTTCTGAGAAGCTAAAGAAATATCCTGAAGAGGCCGGTGCTATAGATACAATTTTTTCTCCCTTGGGAGGAGCGCTGGGTTCTTTTATTGCCGGTTTAGTTATTGGTTTTTTAGGTTATGGAAACACATTTATCTTTGGGGGCATCTTCGTAATTATAGTAGCCTGCCTAAGTATGATATTTGTCAAAAAGTAAATTTTAAGGTATATTAAAAATACTAATATGAGGAAAATTGGAATTGATCTTGGTACCTGCAACTCTCTGGTTTTCGTCCCCGGTAAGGGGGTGGTTTTGCAAGAGCCATCGGTAGTAGCCGTAGCTTTAGCCGAAAATAAAATTTTGGCCGTGGGGGAAGCAGCTAAAGAAATGACCGGACGTACTCCCGATACTATTAGAGTTTATCGGCCGATGAAAGACGGGGTGATTGCCGATTTCAGGGTAACTTTAGCTATGCTAAGGTATTTTATTGATAAAATCTCGGGAGTTTGGAAATTTGTAAAGCCAGAAGTAATGATCGGCGTACCGGCTGGCATTACTTCTACTGAAAGAAGGGCTGTAATTGAAGCCGGTACGGCAGCCGGTGCCAAACAAGTTTTTGTGGCTAAAGAGCCGATTTTAGCCGCTATCGGAGCTGGTATACCTATTAATTCCTGTTCGGGTAATATGATTGTTGATATTGGAGGAGGAACATCTGAGGTAGCGGTGATTTCTTTGGGCGGAATAGTGACCGCTTATTCAGTAAGAACTGCCGGAGACGAATTGGATTTGTTTATTTCCGACTACATTAAAAAGAAACACAATTTAGCCATTGGAGAACAAACTGCCGAAGAAATAAAAAGCAAAATTGGCACTGCCCTGCCCGAGAAAGAGGAAAAAAGCATGGAAATCCGAGGAAGAGATTTGATTTCCGGCTTACCAAGAAACATTAAAATTTCCTCCAACGAAATAGCTACAGCCATTGCCGACCCTCTCTCCGAAATTATTCAAGTGATAAAGCAAGTTTTAAGAGATACTCCGCCTGAGTTATCAGCCGACATTATGGACAAAGGTATGGTTTTGGCTGGCGGCGGGGCTTTATTAAAAAACCTCCCGGATTTAATTGCCCAATCTACGGGTGTGCCCTGTATTTTAGCTGAAGATCCCTTGTCTTGCGTAGCTAAAGGAACCGGCGTGGTTTTAGAGAATCTGGAGGTCTACAAAAAAAGCATAACATCAAAAGGCCAACGAAGTTAGCGCTTCGTTAAATAAAAATGCAAATTATCGGACATCAAAAACAGTGGCAATTTTTGAAAAGAGCTGCTGAATCGGGCAAGTTTTCTCACGCCTATTTATTTTCCGGTCCAGAAAAAATTGGCAAAAGAACTGTCGCTTTGGAATTTGTGAAATTAATTTGCGGCAAAGACGCGCTTGCCAGAGAGCATCCCGATTTAATTTTTATTAGCCCGGAGGAAAAAGAAATTCAGATTTCTCAAATAAGAAAGCTCAGCTGGAAGTTGTCATTAAAACCTTATTCAGCTCCCCTAAAAGTAGCCCTTATAGACAAAGCCCATTGTTTAAACCAGGAGGCGCAAAATTCTCTTTTAAAAACCTTAGAAGAGCCAAAGGGAGAAGCCCTTTTAATTTTAATAACCGAAAACCCGCAAATTTTATTTCCTACCATTATTTCTCGTTGCGAAATTATTAAATTTAATCCCGTAGAAAATTCAGAAATTGAAAAATATTTGAAAAAACAAGAAATAGGACAGCAGAGGTTAAAAGAAATTATTAATTTGGCCGCCGGAAAACCGGGAGCAGCGATAGACTTTTTACAGAATCCCGAAAAATTAGAAGCTCAAAAAAAATTAAAAGAAAAGTTAACAGAAATCATTCAATCTGAGTTGTTTTTGCGCTTCCAATACGCCAAAGCGCTATCCGATGATTCGGTAAACCTTAAAGAGGTTTTAGAGGTTTGGTTAAGTTTTTTAAGAGAGGCCCTAATTTCTAAAATTAAAGGTAAAGAAAGCTTAAAAGACTATTCAATTCCTCAATTAAAAAACGCCCTGGAAAGGATTCAAACTACTAATTATTTAATTTCTACTACCAACGTTAATCGCAGATTAGCTTTAGAGGTTTTACTGATGCATTTATAGTTCTATGGAAATTCATAAAGAAATCATTGATAAAATTAAGCCAGAATTAGACAAAGTCATTATTTTTTTAGAAAGAGAGTTGTCCAGGGTTCATACCGGCCGGGCTACGCCGGCTTTAGTAGAAGATGTTATCGTGGAGTGTTTTGGCCAAAAATTTCCCCTCAAACAATTAACCGCTATTTCTGTTCCCGAACCAAAACAGATTTTAATTCAACCTTGGGACAAATCCTACATTGAAGGGATTGTTCAGGCCTTGGAAAAAACTGGAGCGGGGGGAAATCCTGTGGTAGATAAGGAAGTAATTAGAATCAATCTTCCTCCCTTGAGCGAAGAATACCGGAAAAAATTAACCCATCTTATTTCTGAAAAACAAGAAGAAGCCAGAAAAACTATCAGGCATTGGCGGGAAGAGGCCTGGTCAGAAATTCAAGATAAGGTTAGGGAAGGAATAATTAGAGAAGATGATAAATTCCGAGCCAAAGACGAACTTCAAGATTTGGTGGAAGAGTATAATGAAAAAATCAAGGAAATAGGGGAGAGAAAAACAAAAGAAATTACTTTATAAATCACATATTACCGTATGTTCTTTAATGTTCTTATTGCTTTTTTCAGTTTAATAGGTCTTTTGGTTCTTCATGAGTTGGGCCATTTTATTGCTGCTAAAAAATGCGGGGTAAAAGTAGAGGAATTTGGCATAGGCTATCCTCCCCGAATCGTCGGGAAAAAATTTGGAGAAACAATTTATTCCCTAAACATTATACCTTTCGGCGCCTTTGTTAAAATTCACGGAGAAGAGGGAGACGTTGAAGATTACCGCAGCTTTATTGGTAGGCCCATGTACCAGCGAATTTTGATTGTCTTGGGCGGAGTAATATCTTTCTGGGTAATTTCTGCCATTCTTTTAAGTGTTCTTTTTAGTTTGGGAATACCCACTCCGGTGACTGACAAAGCTACTAACGTTGTTCGGCCCAAGGTTCAGGTCGCCGAAATAGCTAAAGGTTCGCCAGCTGAGCAGGCCGGCCTGGAACCCTTAGATATTATTAGGGAAATTCGCTACCAAGATGAATATTTACGCACTGACAAGGTAAAAGAAATGGTTGGTTTTATTGACGAATATAAGGGTAAAAAAATCACTTTAACAATTCAAAGATGGGAAGAAACCTTTGAGGTTTCTCTTGTCCCGCGGTCATCTCCTCCAGCCGGTGAAGGAGCTGTGGGAGTGGCTTTGACCAGAACCGCTTTAGTTCCTTTTCCTTGGTACGAAGCTCCTTTCCGGGGAATCGTGGCTACGGGCAATATTACCTGGACTGCTCTTCAGGGCATAGCCGGAATGTTCGGCAACGTGATTCAAGAAGGTGAACTCCCTCCCGGTGCCTCTTTAATGGGGCCTTTGGGTATTTTTGACTTTTTAAAACACGCTTGGCAACTGGGACTAAATTACTTTTTGTATTTCGTCGCTTTAATTTCCATATTTTTAGCCATTTTTAATCTTCTGCCCATACCGGCTTTAGACGGCGGCAAACTGCTTTTTTTAATTATTGAAGCCGTCCGCGGCAAACCCGTTGCTCAAAAGGTGGAACAAAATATTACTGCTTTCTTTTTCATTTTGTTAATAACTATGATGATTTTTGTCACTATAAAATTTGATATTCCCAGAGTATTTTGATTATGAAACAATCTGAAATTTTTGCTAAAACTTTAAAAGAGGCGCCAAAAGACGAAAAAAGTATTAACGCTCAGCTTCTTTTGAGGGCAGGTTTTATTTATAAAGAGATGGCCGGCGTCTACAGTTATTTACCTTTAGGGTTAAGGGTTCTTAAAAAAATTGAAAACATTATCAGGGAAGAAATAGATAAAATCGGCGGTCAGGAGATTTTGATGACCGTTCTTCAGCCGAAAAAACTATGGGAAGAAACCGGCAGATGGTCAAAAGAAATAGGAGAGACAATGTATAAATGCCGGGAGGATGGCAAAGAAATAGGACTGGGTCCCACTCATGAAGAAATGTTGACCGACATTATCAGGCATTATGTAAAATCGTACACCGAGCTTCCTTTATATCTTTATCAGATTCAAACCAAGTTCAGAAAGGAGCCTCGCGCCAGATCCGGTTTATTAAGGGGCAGAGAATTTGCCATGAAAGATCTTTACAGTTTTCATAGTTCAGAAGAGGATTTTAAAAAATATTATCAAAAAGTAATTCAGGCCTATCATAACATTTTAAAAAGATGCGGATTGAGAACTATTTTAACTGAAGCTTCGGGGAGAGGGTTTACCAAAGGATACACTCACGAGTTTCAAGTTTTGTCCGAAGGAGGAGAGGACAGGATTGTTTATTGCCCGCAGGGCGACTTTTCTCAAAATAAAGAAATTGCCAAATTTCGGACGGGAAATAAATGCCCTCGGTGCGGTCGGGCTCTGCAAGAAGGCAAATCTATTGAAGTCGGTAATATTTTCCCCTTGGGGACCAAATATACCGGAGCTATGAATGCTTTTTTTGCAGATAAAAAAGGAAAAAGAAAAGCAATTATCATGGGATGCTACGGAATGGGCGTTTCCCGAACCATGGCTGCCGCAGTAGAGGCGCATCACGACGAAAAAGGGATTATTTGGCCGGAAGAAATATCTCCTTTTAATGTCCATTTGCTTCAGATAGAAAATAATCCCAAAATCAAAAGCGCGGCTGAAAAAATATATAAAGATTTACAAAAATTAGGTACCCGAACTATAATGAAGGGTGAAAAAGAGGATTTATCCTCTTTGACTAAAGAAGTATTATATGATGACAGAGATAAGTCGGCGGGGGAAAAATTTGCTGACGCCGACCTGATTGGTATACCTCTTAGATTAGTCGTTAGTGAAAAAACATTAAAACAAAACAGTGTAGAAATTAAAAAAAGGAGAGAAAAGAAAACAAAATTAATTAAACTGGAAGGAATAAAAAAATATGCTGAATAAATTACTTTCTTTTATTTCCGAAGACATTGCCATTGATTTAGGAACAGCCACCTCTTTGGTTTATGTCCGGGGGCGGGGAATCGTTATCCACGAACCATCGGTGGTAGCTGTCAATCAGAAAACCGGCCAGGTTTTAGCTATTGGATTTGAAGCTAAAAAAATGGTAGGCAGGACGCCGGCACACATTGTAGCAACTCGTCCTTTGGTTTCGGGAGTAATTTCTGATTTTGAGGTGACCGAACAAATGCTCAAATATTTTATTGAAAAAGCTCATAAAAAAAGATTTCTTTTAAATCCTCGGCCCAGAGTGATTATTGGTATTCCTTGCGGAGTAACCGAAGTAGAAAAGAAATCAGTGATTGACGCTGGGAAATCGGCCGGGGCAAGAGACGTATTTTTGATTGAAGAACCGATGTCAGCAGCCATCGGCGCCCGACTCCCCGTCCAGGAAGCCGGCGGTAATTTTATTATTGATATCGGCGGCGGAACTACTGAGGTGGCCATAATTTCTTTAGGGGGGATTGTTCTGGCTAAAAGTTTAAGAATAGCCGGAGACAAACTTAATGAAGATATAATTCAATTTGCTCAAGAAGAGTATAAATTATTAATCGGGGAAAGAACGGCCGAATCAATTAAAATTGGCATCGGTTCGGCCTGTCCGTTAAAAGAAAAAAGACAACTGCCAATGAGGGGAAGGAATTTGGTGACCGGTCTTCCGGAAGAAATTTTAGTTTCTGATGAGGACGTTAGAAGGGCTATGGAAAAATCAGTCAAGCAGATTATTACTGAAATTAAAACCGCCGTAGAAGAAACCCCTCCGGAATTATTGGCCGATGTAATGGCTAACGGTATTTGTCTTTCTGGTGGCGGCTCTTTATTGCGAGGTTTGGATAGTTTAGTGGCAAAAGAAACAAAAATTCCCACCAAGCTCGTTGAAGATCCTATTACAACAGTAGTTAGAGGAGCGGGGCTGGTCTTAGAAAACTTAGACGAATTACAAGAGGTGTTGGTAGAAACCGAAGAATTAGAGCCGCCCAAATAAGTAGAATATAGGATATTGAATTATGATCAGTAAAGAAGAGGTACAACATATCGCTAAACTTGCCAGACTTGGCCTTTCTGATAAAGAAATTGAGAAAAACAGAAAGGAGCTGTCAAAGATTTTAGATTATGTGGAGAAACTAAAAGAAGTTGATGTTTCTCAGATAGAGCCCGCCAGCCATTCCGTAAAAGTAGAAAACGTGATGAGAGAAGACGAAAGTTCGGGGTCTAAATTTCCCAGTTCAGAACTAATAGAAATGGCGCCAGATAAAAAAGATGAGTTTATAAAAGTAAAATCTATTTTTGGCCGATGAACCCCCGTACTTTAACCGAATTAACCATCAACCAAGCTCACCTGGGACTTAAGAAAAAAGAATTTTCAGCCCTGGAGCTTTGCCAGGCCTATTTAGATAAAATAAAAGAAAAGGAGAAAGATATATTTGCTTTTCTGACTGTCAATCAAGATTTAGCTCTTTCTCAAGCCAAAGAAGTTGATGACGGTATTTCATCTGGTAAAGAAATTTCTATTCTGGCTGGCCTTCCTTCGGCGATAAAAGATATTATTTTAATTGAAAATGTTCGCTGTACGGCTGGTTCTAAAATTCTTGAAAATTATATTGCCCCTTACGATGCCACCGTTATTAAAAAACTGAAGGAAGAAAACGCTGTATTTTTAGGCAAGACCAATTTGGATGAGTTTGCCATGGGTTCTTCTAATGAGAATTCAGCTTTCGGTCCTACCAAAAACCCCCACGATTTAACTCGGGTTCCCGGCGGATCTTCGGGAGGTTCTGCCGCCGCCGTGGCGGCTCAAGAATGTCTTTATGCTTTGGGGTCCGATACCGGAGGTTCAATCAGGTTGCCGGCTTCTTTTTGCGGAGTAGTGGGATTAAAACCCACTTATGGAGCAGTTTCTCGTTCAGGACTTATTGCTTTTGCTTCTTCCTTAGATCAAATTGGACCAATTACTAAAACCGTTGAGGATGCCAAAATTGTTTTTGATGCCATTAAAGGACGGGACGAAATGGACTCAACTAGCGTTGAAATAAAATTAAAACCTAAAACCTATAACCTAAAATCTATTCGGTTGGGCGTGCCGAAAGAGTACTTCGTTAAAGGACTGGATCCTGAAATAGAAAAAGTCATCAAATCTGCCATTGAAAAATATGAAGAAATGGGAGCTAAAATTGAAGAAGTAAGTTTGCCCCATACTAAATACGCTTTGCCAGTTTACTATATAATTAATCCTTCCGAGGCTTCGGCTAACTTGGCTAGATATGACGGAATTAAATATGGCCTTTCAATTCAAGAAGGAAAAGATTTAATGGATGTTTACCTTAAGACCAAAGGCGAAGGATTTGGGGAAGAGGTGAGAAGGAGGATTATGTTGGGAACCTATTCTTTATCTGCCGGATATTACGAGGCCTATTATTTAAGAGCTCAAAAAGTAAGAAATTTAGTCAAGCAAGATTTTGAAAAGGTATTTGAAAAAGTTGACGCTATTTTAGGTCCAGTTTCTCCGGTATTGCCTTTCAAAATAGGGGAAAAGATTAACGACCCCCTTTCAATGTATTTGGTAGATGTTTATACGGCGGCTATCAATCTTGTTGGCCTGCCAGCTCTTTCTTTGCCCTGCGGTAAAGTCGGCCAGCTGCCGGTAGGTCTTCAAATTATTGGCCGTTCATTTGAGGAAGATTTAATTTTAGAAATAGGAAAAATTTTTGAAAAATATGCCTCAGGAAATATCTAACGACATATTTTCTTTTGTTCTTTCGCCCGCTTTTCCCGACTGGCTTAAACTGATAAAGTTTGTTTTTGTGATTTTAAGTTTTGCTTTTATTGGATTTATTATTTGGGCTTTAATTAAAACCAGCTGGCTTTACCGATTAATAATTTGGGACATTGAAGAAATTTTGACTTACCGTCCCTTCGGGGCCAGGAAAATTGTCAAACAGTGGCAAAAAATTAAATCTAAATTAGATACCGGTTTAGAGTCAGAATACAAATTGGCCGTGCTTAAAGCAGACGCCATGTTAGACAATATTTTAAACAGGATGGGTTTTGGAGGAAAAACTTTGGGAGAGAAGCTGATTGGGTTAACTGCCGCTTCCTTGCCCAATATTGAAGAAGTCAAACAGGCTCACAAGGTTAGAAACAATGTAATTCATGACCCCGCTTACCGATTAAGCTTGGATGAAGCAAAAAAAGCCATTGAAGTTTACGAAAAAGCTCTAATCGATTTACAAGCACTGTAACCCAGTATATCAACCTTGATAAAGTTATCACTTTAGCATCACGAAGTGAATCAAGGTTGTATTACTGGGTAAAATCTGCTAATATACCAACGCGGGGTAGTGGAGTAGTACCATGCGAGGCCCATAAAACTTTGTGGCCCAGGATGGCAACATCCTGTCGGGAAAACTTCCTAAATTGCTGGGAACTCCAGTTCTTCAAGAAATGGACAATCAGCAGCCAAGCCCCCATTAGATATAATAAATTATCTAACGGGGGAAGGTTCAGAGACTATAATGGAAGGTCGCCTTTGGCGATATGGTATAGTCCATTCCATTTGGTAACAGATGGATAATATTTAAGAACCTCGCGACCTGAGTGCAATTCTCAGCCCCGCAACCAATTTATCCACATTGCCATATTCTGGACCTACAGTATAATAAAATAATACATAATACTGTGGGTTCATGGCTAATTTTACAAAAAAGAACAAAGCGCTTAAACTTCGAAAGGACGGTAGAAGCATAAACGAAATTGCGACAACATTGGATATATCTAAAAGCACTGTAAGTATGTGGTGTCGGGATGTTCAGTTAGGACCAAAACAGATTGAAAGATTAGCTAAAAGACAGGAAGTTGGGAGCTATAAAGGGAGAATGAAATTCTTAGAAAGAATAAGAAACGAAAGGATAAAAGAAGTTGCGTTTTTACGAAGGCAGGGAATAAAGGAAACCGGCAAATTAAACAAAAGAGATCTTTTTATTGCTGGGATAGCGATGTATTGGAGCGAAGGATATACTTATCCAAACGGGGACCAAGTAGGGTTTACAAATTCTGACCCTAAAATAATTTTATTAATATTAAAATGGTTCAAAGAAAATTGTAGAGTTGCAGACGATAAAATTTCCCTTCAGGTTAAAATAAATAAAATTCATAAAAACAGAATAAGGGAAGTTGAGAATTATTGGTCCAGATTGACTAAAGTTCCGTTGAGTCAGTTTAATAAAACAGTTTTAATAAAGAGCAAAGTTAAAAAGATTTATCCAAATCCTGAGGATCACTATGGAACTTTAAGGATAACCATCCACCAGGGAACTAAACTAAGAAGAAAAATTAACGGTTGGATTGAAGGATTAACAAGAGGCGCTGTATAAAATAACGCCGGGGTAGCTCAGCGGTTAGTAGCAGGGTCTTCATAAGGCCAAGGTCGTGAGTTCAAATCTCACCCCCGGCACCGAAAACATAATATATGGACCCGTAGTGTAGTCCGGTTAACACGCTTCCCTGTCACGGAAGAGATCGTGGGTTCAAATCCCATCGGGTCCGCAAGCGAGGTAAAGCCGAGCTAAAAGGAGGGAGACCTCTTTTTTGTATAAGGGAGGTCAGAGTACCTTTCCAACTAAAAAACGATAAAGAAACGAAATAAAAGGAGGTGAAAGAATAATATTCCTATTAGAACAAATTAGAACAAAACAAAAGAACCATAAGGAGGAAGGTAAAGATTGAAAAAAGCAAAGAAAATTGGCGAACTTTCAACAGGGGAAAAAGATCTTGAGCTTCATCTCCGTAATGGAGAGAAGACCAGAGCAAGAGGTGAAGTAGTTGAGACAAAACAGGGAAATTGTCTTATTACCCACTGTTCTCCCAAGAAATCTTTCGGGCCGGGCACTAAAGTGCGTCGGCACCGAAAAGGCTAAGAACTAAAACCGAAAAAGGAGGTATTCATGACAACAAGAGTTTTTTCTGAACTAATTAATGCGAGATGGGACGAGAGAAAGTTTGTCTGCGTTGGGCTGGATAGTGACCGGGATAAAATTCCTGAGGCGGCTGTCAGAGATACAGATGAAGATACGTTGGTTTATTTCAACTCGGCCATTGTTGATGCCACATGCGACCTGGTTTGCGCCTACAAACCTCAGATAGCTTTTTATGAAGGCCTGGGTTTGGGAGGATTTTCAGCTCTAATTCGAACGGTATCCTACATTCATCAACGAGCACCAGGAGTACCGATAATTGGCGACATGAAAAGGGGAGACATCGGCAATACTAACAGGGGCTATATAAAAGCAGCATTTGAGATTTTCAACTTTGATGCTGTTACTGTGCCGCCTTATATGGGCAAAGAATCTCTGAAGATCTTCTTGGATATGAAAGAAAAGAGCATTTTCGTCCTTTGCCGAACTTCCAATCCCGGTGCCGGAGAATTCCAGGATTTATGGGTTTACATACGAGACCTTCCTGAAGAAGTAAGGGAATTTTTTGCTAAGCTATGGGGAATAAAAAACGACGGGATGGAAATGGGGCATGCCCGGATTCCTTTGTATGAGTACGTCGCTTATCGAGTAGCTAATCAATGGAATGATAATAATACTTGTTCTTTAGTGGTAGGAGCAACTTGTCCAGAAGAGCTGGCCAGAGTACGTAAGATCGTCGGTGATGACCTTCCAATTCTTATTCCCGGTATCGGTGCTCAAGGCGGCGATCTTGAGCCGGCAGTGAAGTACGGGATGAGCGAAAGGAAGAAAGACGCCATTTTCAATTCGTCCCGAGCGATTATTTTCGGTTCCAGCGGTTCTGATTTTCCCGAAGTGGCTCGCCAAAAAACCATTGAGCTTCACAGTAAGGTAAATAGTTATCTATGAAAGGAGGTGGAGTGTGCAAGAATTCGATTTGCTTTATCTCAACCCGCGTGATTATGATAATAGAATTCTGATAGACGAGGACGTTCTCCCTTGGTTTTCTGCGGTAAATGCTTTTTGGCAGTATGAAGGCGAACCGAGTCCGGAAAAACCTCATGCAGAGCTTACTTCCGGGTTATGCTCAGGTGGTTATTTTGATGTCCCGAGAGTACTAAGATATCCTAAAGTTGCCGAAATACTAGGTCGTCAGCTTGGTTGGCGGCTACGGGATTCGGCCGTTCTAGGTAGAGTGGACTGGGTAGTGAGCTCGGCTTATGCTGCTATTGTTTTTGGTCACGAAGTGGCCAAAGTGCTTAACGCCGTTTTCTTAAATACTGAGAAAGATCCGACTAATCCTAAAAAACAGCTATGGCAAAAACAAACTATTCCAGGAGGTTCCCGGGTTTTACAGGTAGAAGAGTTGATTACCACTACTCAAACACTTGAAGAGGTACGTCGTGCGGTAATAGAAGACAACGCTGAGCCAGTTGAATTTTTGCCTATTGTAGGAACTTTAGTTCTGCGACCAGAGAAAATTCTTTCTGAATATGCTGGTAAGGCGATAATCGGGTTTATCGAGCGAGAGATTAAGAACTATCGTCCGGAAGAGTGTCCCTACTGTACTGTTGGTTCTTTGCCGTATCGTCCGAAGACGCATTGGGCAGAATTAACTGGAAAGAAATAACACAAATGAAAATATTATGGCCCGAGAGGTTTATCCTCCCGGGCTGTTTATATTGATTTCCGAGATTAATCAATTATAATAAGGCCAGAGTAAAAAGGGGAGGAATAAGCACCTTCCCAATTTTTTTAGAAAGGAGGAAAAAGTGAAACTAGATTTGTCTGTTAAGATAGGAAAAATTCGGCTTAAGACCCCAGTTATGAATGCGGCCGGCACTTTTGAACTGGATACACATAAAGATTTTATTGATTTAAGAAAACTTGGCATCCATATTCCCAAAAGCGTTACCTGGAAACCCAGAGCAGGCAATTTTCAACCTAGGATCCTTGAAGTGCCAGCCGGGCTAATTAATTCCATTGGTTTACAAAATCTCGGAGCGGTTAAGTTTGTTGATGAAAGATTGCCTACTGTCGCTGCAACTGCTGAAAAATTTGGCATCCCATTGATTCTCAATATAGCCGGTGACAGTATTGAGGATTTTGTAAGAACAGCTGTTTTATTGGAAGCCCAAGAGAGAATTGTTGGGTTTGAAATCAATATTTCTTGTCCCAACGTGGCCGATGGCTTGATTTTCGGCACCGACCCCAAACTGACCTTTAAACTAGTCAGTACCTTAAGAAAAAATCTCAGTTTGCCCTTATGGGTCAAACTAACCCCCAACGTTACTGACATTGGTCTTATCGCCCGGGCCGCGGTTGATGGCGGAGCCGATGCCCTTTCTTTAATCAACACCGTAAAAGCAAGAGCGTATATCGAAAGAGGGCCTAGCGCCGGGAAATGGATTGTCGGAGGTCTTTCCGGTCCGGCCATTCATTCTATTGCCCTGCAGAAAGTCGCTGAGGTGTTAGCGGTCGTTAAAGTACCAGTGATTGGAATCGGCGGTATCACTAAGACCGAAGATGCCTTGGATTTTTTCCGTCTGGGAGTTAAAGCAATCGCTGTAGGTACGGTTAATTTCCGAGACCCAGCTATTATGGTAGAAATTATTGATGGTTTAGAAAAACATTATCAAGAAAAAGGCTCGTTAAATTAGTCAATTTAGCGGGCTTTTATTTAAGTTGTCCCCAGTTTTCGAGGGCGATGAAGTTTGCCCCTTCAGGTTTACCTTCATCTTCCACCTCACTCTCTTTTAAAGAAAGGACTTCGGTCCTTGATGTTAAGTTCATTTTAAGGTAAAATAAATTAAATAATGCCAATATACGAATGATATGCCAATGCCGAAAATAAATAAAAAGGTTATTTTCCCAAATTTATCCTATAAAATTTGCGGTCTATGTTTTAATATTCACAATAAATTAGGGAGGTACAAGAATGAAAAACAATACGCAGACGCTTTAGAATATTTATTAAAAGAACAAAAGATTGATTATAAAAGAGAGATTTCTTTACTATCTTCCTTTGAAGGAGAAAAAGCAAGGCGGAATATCCCCGACTTCATTATTGAAAATAAGATCATTCTTGATTTAAAAGCGAAACCAGCAATTATGAGAGAAGATTATTTCCAAATGCAACGATATTTAACATCTGATGGAAAGAAACTTGGATTAATTTTAAATTTCCGCCAAAAATATTTAAGACCCAAAAGGGTTATTAATAATAGTTTAATGGTATAATATTCGCATTATTAGCGTTAAATTCGCATGACATTTGCATTATGTTGGTAAACTTGAAATTGCTTAAAAAACGGGCTCAAAAAGAGATAGCTCAGGCCGGAGATTTAAAGCTTTTAAATGAAGTTTTTAAAAGGTATTTAGGTAAAAAAGGAGAGCTGACTTTTGTTTTGCGCTCTTTGGAGAAAATACCCAAAGCCAAGAGAAAAAAAATAGGGCAAGAAGCCAATGAGTTGAAAAAATTTCTTAAGATTCAGTTTGACCAACGAGCGGCCGGCCTTAAAGAAAAAGTAAAGAAGGAAGATGAAGAAAAAGAATGGATTGATATTACTCGCCCCGGCAAAAGACCTTTAGTGGGCCACTTGCACCCTCTGACCCAGGTTAAAAAGAAAACCGAAGAAATTTTTCAAGCTATGGGTTTTAACATTACCGAAGGGCCAGAAACGGAAAACGAATGGTATAACTTTGACGCCTTAAACATTCCTAAGGATCATCCGGCCAGAGATTTTTGGGACACCTTCTATCTTAAAGACGGTTTGCTTTTACGGACCCATACAACCCCGGTTGATGTTAGGTATATGGAAAAAAACAATCCACCTTTAAGAATTATTACTATCGGGCGTTGTTTTCGTCACGAAGCTACTGACGCTTCCCACGAAAGCAACTTTTATCAAATAGACGGTTTAATGGTGGGTCCAGATGTTTCAGTAGCCAATTTTAAAGCTACCATCCAAGAATTCTTCCAAAGATTTTTTAGCAAGCCAATTGAAATCAGAATGAGGCCAAGCTATTTTCCTTTTACCGAGCCCAGTTTTGAAGTAGATATGTCCTGTTTAGTTTGCGGGGGGAAAGGATGTTCGGCTTGTCAGAGGACCGGTTGGATGGAAATGATGGGAGCCGGGATGATGCACCCTAACGTATTTAAAAATGCCGGCCTCAATCCTAAGAACTGGCAGGGTTGGGCTTTCGGTATGGGCTTTGATAGATTGGCTATGATGAAATATAAAATTAACGATATTCGCCTCTTTTATTCGGGGGACCTAAGATTTTTAAAACAGTTCTAAGATGGTTTTTTCTTATAACTGGCTCAAAGATTATATCAAGAATTTGCCTAAGCCAACAAAACTGGCTGAACTTTTGAATTTATATGCGTTTGAAGTAGAAGAAGTAAAAAAAGCCGGGTCAGATTGGGTTTTAGATGTTGATGTTCTGCCCAGCCGGGGCCCAGATTGTTTTTCTCATATTGGCATCGCCCGAGAAATAGCTGCCATCGCCGGCTTAAATCTTCAAATCCCGACTGCGGAAGTTAAAGAAGATAAAGACATAAAGACAAAAGATTTTGTTTCAGTAGAAGTGAAAAACAAGCAGGCCTGCCTGCGTTACACTGCCAGGGCCGTTAGTAATATAAAAGTTGGTCCTTCGCCAAAATGGTTAAAAGACAGATTAAGGGTTTGCGGTCTGCGGCCAGTTAATAATGTGGTTGATATCGCCAACTACGTGATGTTAGAGACGGGTCAGCCCTTACACGCTTTTGACGGAGAAAAAATAGAAGGCAAAAAGATTGTCGTTAGGTTTGCTAAAAAAAACGAAAAGATAGTCACTTTAGACGAAGAAAAATACGAGCTAGATGAGAACATTTTAGTTATTGCTGACGCCAAAAGACCGGTAGCTGTTGCCGGCATAAAAGGAGGAAAGCTGCCAGAAATAGACAAAAAAACCAAAACCATTGTTCTGGAGTCGGCCAATTTTGCCCCTTGGGTTGTCAGAAAGGCCTCTCAAAAATTAAAACTAAAAACTGATGCTTCTTGGCGTTTTGAACACGGCCTTGACCCCAATTTAACCGAATTGGCCATCAATAGAGCGGCTTTCTTAATTCAAAAATTAGCCAAGGGAAAAGCAGCTAAAGGAGTAATTGATTTTTATCCTCAAAAAGTTTTACCCCGAAGAATTAAGCTGGATTTAAATTATTTAGAAAAATTATTGGGAGCAAAGATTCCTCTTTGGCATGTTAAAGATATTCTTAAAAGATTAGAACTTAAACCAAAGGTCTTCCGAAGCCAATCAATAATAGTAGAAGTGCCGACTTTCAGGCGAGATCTTTCCATTCCCGAGGATTTGATTGAAGAGATCGGCAGAATTTATGGTTACGAGAAAATTAAAGCAGTTTTTCCCAATGTTTCTTTGGTCCCTCCCAAAAAGAATTTAAATGTTTTTTGGGAAGAGGTGATTAAAAACATTTTAAAAGGAGCAGGATTTAGCGAAGTTTATAATTATTCTTTTATTAACGAAAACGAAAGCCGGCTTTTTGACAAAAAAGAATTAGTGGAAGTAGAAAATCCTTTGAGCTTTGAACAAAAATACTTAAGGCCGAGTTTAATTCCCGGCTTGCTTAAAAATATCCAAAAAAACCAGCGTCATTTTAATGACATCAGGATTTTTGAGTTAGGTAAAATTTTCACCCTTCAAAAAGCTCAGGGTAAAGTGGAAGAAAAAAGAATGCTGACAGGGGTCGTAACCGGAAACGAATTTTACCAATTAAAAGGAGTGGTAGATTTATTATTGCACGGGTTAGGGATAAGCGATATTTATTATGACAGTTACAAACCGACCCCAGAGGAAAGCAAATTAGCCATTTGGCATACCCAGAAGTGCGCTGAAATTAAAGTTGGCCTGGAAGAAATCGGATTTTTAGGCGAGATTTCTCAGAAAACAATTGACAGTTTCAAAATTGAAAAGAAATTAGTAGTTTTTGATATTGATTTTGAAAAGCTGCAAAAGCTTTCTTCAGAAGAAACAATTTATCAGCCCATTTCTCGTTATCCGGCGGCAGTAAGAGATTTGGCAGTATTGGTTCCTCGCGGGACAAAAGTGGTAGAAGTTTTGAACAAAATCAACGCCGTTGCCGGCTCACTTATCCGAGACATTGACCTTTTTGACGTTTATGAAGGAGAAGAATTGCCCCGAGGCAAGAAAAATTTGGCTTTTCATATTGTTTATCAGGCCAAAAACAAAACTCTTTCTTCCCAAGAAGTTGACCAAATACAGCAAAAAATTGTTAAAACTTTAGAAAAAAACTTAGAATGGCAAGTCAGAGATTAAAAAACAGAAAAAAAGAGACCAATTATGAAGCCAAGGACATTTATGTCTTGGAAGGTTTGGAGCCGGTCAGAAGAAGACCGGGCATGTACATTGGCACAACCGGCTCCGAAGGACTGCATCATTTAATCTGGGAATGTGTTGATAATTCTTTAGATGAAGCCATGGCCGGCTATGCCAAAAGCATTGAAGTTATTCTTTTGCCTCACAACCGGGTAAAAACCACTGATGACGGCAGAGGGATACCGGTAGAAAAACATCCCCAAACCAAAAAATCAGCCCTAGAAACAGTAATGACCACCCTGCATGCCGGAGCTAAATTTGGCGGCAAATCTTATCAAGTAGCTGGCGGACTGCACGGAGTAGGAGTATCAGTGGTTTGTGCTTTGTCTAGTTATTTGAGAGCTGAAGTTTGTCGAAATAATATAAAATATGCCCAAGAGTACTCCCGAGGAAGAGCTAAAACCAAAGTTAAGAAAATTAGCAAGTGCCGACAGACCGGTACTACTATAGTTTTTGAAGCAGACCCAGAAACCTTTAAAGAAATCAAGTTTGACTTTAAAAGGATTTTAAATCATCTTCGCCAGCAGGCCTATTTGACCAGAGGGGTAAAGATTGTTGTCAGAGACCAAAGGCAGAAGCCCGAACAGTGTTATGGTTTTTGTTTTGAGGGAGGTTTGGCTTCTTATGTTAAATATTTAACTCGGGGAGTTACTGTCCGTCAGCCCAATGTTTTTTATGGTACCGGCGAAAAAGAGGGGATTTTAGTGGAGGCAGCTTTTCAATATACTGAAGAATACGAATGTTTTGAAGAAGGGTTTGCTAACAATATCCATACTGGTGAAGGAGGCACCCATCTAACCGGCTTCAGGACCGCCGTTACCAGAACTTTTAACGATTACGCCAGAAAAAACGGTTTATTAAAGGAGAACGAAGACAATTTAAGCGGTGAGGACGTTAGAGAAGGGTTAACCGGAGTGGTTTCTGTAAAAATAAAAGAGCCTCAATTTGAAGGTCAAACCAAAGCCAAACTGGGAAACCCTGAAGCCAAAGTGGCGGTGGAGGCGGTGGTGTCCGAAACTTTAGCTGACTTTTTAGAAAGGAATCCTAATGACGCCAGGGCTATTATTGAGAAGTGTGTTTTATCTCAAAAAGCCAGAAAGGCGGCCAGAGTAGCAAAAGAAACGGTCTTAAGAAAAGGGGTTTTAGACGGTTTGGCTCTGCCGGGGAAATTAGCTGATTGTTCTTCCCGGAAACCAGAAGAATCAGAACTGTATATTGTGGAAGGAGAGTCAGCCGGAGGGTCGGGAAAACAAGCCAGAGATAGAAGATTTCAAGCTATCTTGCCTCTTCGCGGTAAAATCTTAAACGTTGAAAGAGCTCGTTTGGATAAAATTCTAACTTCTAAAGAAATTAAGTCTTTGATTATTGCGCTGGGCACGGCTGTCGCCGAAGATTTTAATTTAAGCAAGTTAAGATATCATCGGATTATTATTATGACCGATGCCGATGTAGACGGTTCTCATATTAGAACTTTGCTTTTAACTCTTTTTTATCGTTATTTCAAGCCAATTATTGAATCGGGCTTTCTTTATATTGCCCAGCCCCCGCTTTATAAAATTCAATCTGGTAAAGAAATAAAACATGTTTATACCGAAGAGCAGAAAGAGAAGATTTTAAAACTGATGAAAAAAAACGTTGGAGTGAATATCCAGCGCTATAAAGGCCTGGGTGAAATGAACCCTGACGAACTTTGGACAACCACCATGAATCCAGAAAATAGGGTACTGCTCCAGGTGACCATTGAGGATGCCAGAGAAGCCGATAAAATTTTTGACACCTTAATGGGATTGGAGGTTTTGCCCAGAAAGAAATTTATCCAAGCACATGCTAAAAAAGTCAAAAATTTAGATATATAAATAGTTTTAGCACGGGCAAGATGAGGACAGAGTTCTCAGCGAACACATGCTAAAAAAGTCAAAAATTTAGACATATAAATAAGTCAAAAATTTAGACATTTGACGGAATATTAATTATAATTAATAAATCCCCTAGGGGTAAAATTAAAATTAACCTAGTTAAAAATATGAAATACTCAAAAATTATTTTTACCATTTTTTGTTTAGCTCTTTTCAGTCTTCTCTTTAATTTTAACGCCCCGATAATCAAAGCTGCGCAAGAATCTCAGGAAGTAGCAACTGAAGGCCTTCAAGAGCTAACCGCCCAGCTTACAAACGAAATTTTGTTATTGCAAGAAAGAATTATCCAGCTTCAGGAAAAAGTTAACCAGATTCAAGAAAGATTAGTTGAGGCGCCGGCAGCAGAAATTAAAGAAGAAGTTCCGCCTGCTCCCGCTACCGTTCCTTTATGGGGTTGGGATTATTGTTCTTCCGCTTCTAAATGCGAAGTTGGCCAAGGGGATTGTGATGCTGATTCCCATTGTAAAAGCGGCTACTGCGCTTTGGATGTCGGTGCTAAATACGGACAAGATCAATGGATGGATATTTGCGAAGAAAGACATATTTATCAGCCAACAATTCCTTCAACTGAAGAAAAACCGACGGTTGACAAAGAAGAGAAAGAAACCGGTTTATCCTTTTGTGAAGACACTGACTGGTTTGGAACAGGCAAGGGGGAGATTGTAAAAAGATTAACCACCAAAGGATATTGTAAAGATGCGAACAAAACTTATCCCGACGCTTGTTTAAATAGTGATATGTTGATTGATTATTTCTGCAGTTCATCTTCGGGAGAATTAAAAACTTGCCTGGCCACTTATTATTCTTGTGAGAAAAACGGCTTTATTGGCTGTCAAAATGGTACCTGTTTCAAAGAAGGTAGCGTTTCGTTTTCTTTGGCTGAAGATACTCCGCCAGGTCAAAATGTTATTTTGGGAAGCGATGAAATAACCTTTTTGAAAGCAAAATTTGTTACTTCAGGCGATGAAGATATTCAAATCAACTCTTTGAAAGTTTGCCTGTCCAGTTCTCAACTGAATTTTGACCTCAAAATTTACGAAAGCGAACTTCAAATTGGTTCAACTCAAAATAACTTAATCAATGGCTGCATTACCTTTAATGATCTGAATTGGATTTTGCCTAAATCTTACTCAAAAATTTTAACCGTTAAAGCAAGCGTTGAAGGAGAAATTACTGCTCCCGTTGAACTTTTTATGAAAATTGAAGGAGATGATGTGGAGGCGGTCGGTTTGTCTTCCGGGCTTTCTCTTTCAGCTTCAGGCTCGGCCATTGGCAATACGATGACCATTACCACCCAAACCCTGGCAGCTTTATGTACCGATTCAGATGGCGGGATAAACGAATATGTTTATGGAGAGGCCGCTAAAGAAGGAACAACTTATCATGATATTTGTTTTCTTGGAGACAACCTTAAAGAATGGGTTTGTACCGCTGCCGGTAACATAACTTATAAGTTAGTTGAATGCGAAGACGGTTGCGTGGACGGGGTTTGTAAAAAAGCTGAAGGGAACGATGAAAGTACCGGCATAGTTTGTATTGATTCTGATGGCGGGAAGAGCTACGAAATTTATGGAAAGGTAACCCACGGTAGCGATGAAACAGAAGTTTACGATGTTTGTGAATCAGAGACCGCTTTAAAGGAATATTTTTGCGAAAATGGTTATTTTGCTTCCGAAACCTACGAATGTCCTTCGGGTTGTCTTAACGGAGCTTGTGTTAGCGCGATGGGATTTAAAAACATAGAAAATAGCTTAAGTTCTATTTCTGAAGCAGCTTTGCGATTGATGGAAAGAGTTAAAGAATTAATCGGAAAATAACTCTCTTGCTATAATTGACAGCAGAGCTTCATTTTGTTATATTGAAACAGAAGCCCTGCCGGGTTTTTTTTAAAACCCGAGATAAATATCAAAAGTATGCTGTCAAAAATCACCACTTTTTTGAAAGAAGTCAGGTTAGAAATGAAAAAAGTTAACTGGCCGACCCGCCAGCAGACTTTAAGGTACACTCTAATTGTTATCGGAGTTTCTGTCGCCGTGGCTATTTATTTGGGAACTATAGATTTCATCTTAACCACTTTGCTAAACAATTTCGTATTGTAATGCCGAAACAAAGACTGTCCCAAGAGAAAAACTGGTACGTTATTCACACTTACTCTGGATACGAAGAAGCCGTTGCTAAAAACTTAAAGCAGCGGATTGAGTCGCTGGGTATGGAAGATAAAATTTTTAATGTTATTGTTCCCAAAGAAAAAAAGATTAAAATAAAAAGTGGGAAAAGAAAAGTAGTAGAAGAAAAAATTTACCCCGGCTATGTTTTAGTAGAAATGATTGTTACCGATGACAGCTGGTATGTGGTCAGAAATACCCCCAATGTTACCGGTTTTGTGGGGGCCGGCACTACGCCCGTTCCGGTCTCGCTAAGCGAGATTGAGAACTTAAAAAAGAGGATGGGGGTAGAGGTCCCTCAATATAAAATTGAAGTTAAAACGGGAGATCCGGTAAAAATTATTGACGGACCTTTTAAAGATTTTGACGGTAAGGTTTCAGAGGTTGATAACGAACGAGGAAAGGTAAAGATATTGGTCAATATGTTTGGCAGAGATACTCCCATTGAATTGGACTCATTGCAAATCAAGAAATTATAATTTATGAAGAAAGTTAAAGCAATTGTAAAATTACAAATTCCAGCTGGCCAAGCTACTCCGGCGCCGCCCGTCGGGCCAGTTTTAGCTCAGCACGGAATGAACATATCTGAATTTTGTCAGAAGTACAATGAAGTTACTAAAAATCAAAGCGGTTGGATTTTGCCGGTTGAAATAACAATATACGAAGACCGAACCTATAGTTTTCAAGTGAAACAACCGCCGGCCTCCGAGCTTTTAAAAAAAGCAGCTGGTATTGAAAAAGGCTCCGGGGAACCTAATAAAAATAAAATAGCTAAAATTAGTAAAGCCCAACTGAGAGAGATTGCTCAAAAGAAACTCCCGGACTTAAACACCGATAATGTAGAACAGGCAATGAAAATTATTGAAGGCACGGCCCGCAATATGGGCATTGATATTACACCATAATTCAACTATGATACTTTCGGACAGAGACATTAGAAAATATATTCAGGAAGGCAGGATTAAAATCAATCCTCAGCCCGTTTTTGAAGAACAATTAGGTCCTTGTTCTTTGGATTTGCACCTGGGGAATATTTTTAAAACTTTCAAACCGTCGCAATATCCTTATTTAGACCTGAAAAGAAAGATGGACTTTGAAGAGGTGATGGAAGAGGTCAAGATAGAAGATGACGGACCTTTTATTTTGCAGCCCAAAGAATTTGTTATTGCCATTACCAAGGAAGATTTTAATTTGCCGGACGACTTGATGGCTCGTTTAGACGGCCGGAGTTCTTTGGGAAGATTGGGTTTAGTGGTGCATTCTACCGCTGCCAGATTTGATCCCGGTTGGCAGGGGAAAGCGGTAATGGAACTGGGGAATTTGGGACTTATGCCCATTATTTTGTATGCTGGCATGAGAATTTGTGCCTTAACCTTTGAAACTCTTTCTTCTCCGTCTGAAAAGCCCTATTTGAAAAGAGAAAACCATAAATACGGCGGGCAACAAAAACCCTTAGCCAGTAAGATAAATCAAGAATCCAGATGAAATTTTTTTTAACTAAGAATCTAAAATTAAAATTCTTAGGAATTACCCCTGTTTTTACCGATAAGACGGGGGTTTTAAATCCTCAAGAAATTGCTGCTTTTTCCGCCCTTTTAACCTTTAAAGGAAAATCTATAAAAAAACTTTTAGAAGACACCCTAAAAAAAGGAAAAGGTTTGGATGAAAGGATTGGCACAATTTTACAAAAATCTTCTTTAATTGGCCATGCTTCAGTAGCTACCACTCCTTCCTTTTGTGTTAATTTTGAAGGAAGTAAATTCTTAGACTCAGCCCTAACTGGTATTGTTTTTTCTTCATCTTTAGTTTCTTCAGGGAGGAGAACAGAAACCACTGAAAAAGATATTGTTTTCCCGAGTAAAATATTTTTAAATAAAAAAGCAAAAAAAATCTATCAAAAATCTTCAGAAAGAATAATTTCTTTCTTTAATTCTCTTTTGTCTCAAGGCATTCAAAAAGACGAAGCCAGCAAAATTTTACAATACGGAATTTATGGCACTGGCGTAATTCAATTGCCGGTTGAAACCATTGTTGGTTTAAAAAGAGAGTATACGGCTGAGAAAGAATGGATGCCAGAAGAAATTGGCCTTTTGCTTGAAAAAATAGAAAAAGAACTAAAAAAGTTAGGCATAGACCTGCTTTATGCCACTCGTCAGGCGGCTCCTCGTAACACTTTCCCTTATCCCAATATTTTCAAAGATCCCCGAAAATCAAATTTAGTAAGAGAACTTAGAAAAAAAGAAAAAACAACCGACAATCCAAAACTGGTTTCAGTAGATGCTATTATTACGCCGGGGCTCAAAAAGAAGCTAGCGGAATTAGAAAAAAGGAAAAAAATAACGTTTTCTTCTTTTAAAAAAATTAAAAAAAATTGGCCCGACCTTTTGTTTTTGCTTCAGGAAATTCTTCGCGATTATAATTCTGCTTTAAGGATTAAAGTTTTATCTTCTGTTCCTTGGCGAGTGTGGGGTGAAAAAAAGAGACATCGGACCTGCCCCCAGATTATTGAATCAATTTATTATGCAATCAATAGAGCTTCAGAGAAGTTTAAAAAGTTTAAGAAACCAATCCAGCAAAGAAAAATTAATAAAGCATTATTAAAAGAGATTGAAGAAGTTTTTTCCATCCCTCCTTCTATAAAACAAAACAAAAAATTATTAGCAGATTATCTTTCTGTTTCCTTAGAGGCCTTTGAGAGTTATCAGAATTTAATTAAACTAAAAATTAAACCCCGTGACGCCATATTTCTCATCCCTCGAGCCGTAAAAAACGATATTTTACAAGAGTACGATTTGTATAATCTCTTAACCGGTTATTATCCTTTAAGGATTTGCCCAACGGCCGAGGAGGAAATGAGAAGAAACTCATTAAGAGAGGTTGTTAAAATTAAGAATGCTTTGGCAAAAAAAGGATTGGGATTTTTGAATAAATTTATGGGGCCAAAGTGCGAAGTAGTTGGTTTTTGTCCGGAAGAAAAAAATTGCCCAATGATTCTAAATTCAGTTAAAAAATACAATGAAAAATTTCATCAAGAAATGAAAGAAGAATTAAAAAAACATTTTCAAAAAAATCTAAAAAAATTAGGAAGATAAAAATATGATTTTAGGAGTAAAAGAACTATTAAAATTAGTTAAGGAGAAAAATTTAGTTGAGAATTTATCAGAAAGAGAATTGAAAAATCCGGAGGGAGCCGGTTTTGACATTAGAATAGGGGAGCTCTACGAAGTAAAGGGAAAAGGTTTTTTAGGGGTTGATGAAAGAGAAACGCCAAAAATAGAACTAATTGCCAAACACGGTTCAAAAGAAAGAGTAGTTTTAAAGCCCAAAACTTATTATTTGATGAAAACCATTGAAAAGATGAATTTGCCAGAAAATCTTTTAGCTCTTTTTACTCCCCGTTCTACTCTTTATCGTTCGGGCGTCTATATTTTTGGCGGACAAACTGCTCCTGGCTATCAGGGGGAGCTGACCACTGGTATCTATAATTTCAGAGACGAAGATTTTATACTGGAAATGGGAGCCAGGGTGATGCACATTATGTTTTTTGAAGTCAAAGGGAAATCAAATTTATACCGCGGCCAATGGCAGGGCGGTCGTGTCACTACCAAGAAAAAAGAAAAACAAATTTAATAAATATGAACGTAGCTAAAATAGGCGATGAAGATAAATCTTCATCTTCATCCTTCACTGTCGCTCGGATTATTGACCAGACCTATTTAAAAAAAGAAGCCAGTGAAGAAGAAATAAAAGAAGTGGCCGAGGAAGCTAAAAAATATAACTTTCGTGGCTTTTGCGTTTTTCCAGAACATACCAAAGTATCTAAAGAAGTATTAAAAAATACCGACATTAAAATTACCACTTTGATAGACGAGCCCACCGGCGCCAGCCCTCACGGAGAAAGAGTAGAAATGGTAAAAAAAGCCAAAAAAGCCGGGTCAGATGAAGTAGACGTGGTAATGAAAATAGATGATTTCAAAAATAAAAAATACGAAGAGGTGTTAGAGGATTTAAAAGAGATTTGTCAGATATTGCCGACCAAAGTGATTATCGGTTCAGGATATTTGACCGATGAAGAAATAAAGCGGGCCTCAAAAATAGTTAAGGCGGCGGGAGCCATTTGCGTTAAAACAGCCACAGTGGATGATCCTTTAGACCGCACCGAGTTAGATGAAAAAGCTAAACACGTTAGAATTATGAAAAAGTCAGCTCCGGGACTGCTGGTTAAAGCGGCCGGCAGCATAAGAAAGATGGTGGATTTAGAAATAATGGTGGAAGCCGGAGCCGATATTATTGGCACCAGCTCGGGAGTAGAAATTGTTAATGAAGCTCGGGGCACAAAGAGTGATGAAATAAAAGACGGTCGCATAGTAGAATAATATGCCATATCTGCCGACAATTGGGTTAGAAATACACATTGAATTAAAGACCAAGACCAAGATGTTTTGTCGTTGCCTGAATGATCCCGATGAAAAGCGTCCCAATGTTAATGTTTGTCCGGTTTGTCTGGGCCATCCGGGAACTCTGCCCGTGATAAATAAAGAAGCAGTAAAAAAAACAATAAAAACCGGCTTAGCTCTGAATTGCCAGATTCCTGATTATTCTAAATTTGATAGAAAAAATTACTTTTATCCCGACCTACCCAAAGGATATCAAATATCTCAATTATACCTTCCTCTTTGCCAGGATGGTTTTTTAGAGATTGACGAAAAAAAAGTTCGGGTAAGAGAGATCCACTTAGAGGAAGATACCGGCAGGTTAATCCATCCTCAAGGTCAAGCTTATTCTTTGGTTGATTTCAACCGGGCCGGCGTTCCTTTAATGGAATTAGTTACTGAACCGGACCTGACTTCAGCCAAAGAGGCCAAACAATTCGCTCAGGAGCTTCAATTGATTTTACGGTATTTAGAAGTTTCTTATGCCGATATGGAAAAGGGTCAAATGCGCGTTGAAGCCAATATTTCTATTGGCAAAGATTCGTCAACTGACGAAAAAAAGCTTGGAACTAAAGTAGAAATTAAAAATCTCAATTCATTCCGCTCAGTAGAAAGAGGGATTGAATATGAAATTGAGAGACAGACAGAAATTTTAAAGTCCGGTAAAAAGGTAATTCAGGAAACCCGCGGCTGGGACGACATAAAAGGAGTGACGGTAAGCCAGAGAGAGAAAGAATTTGCCCACGATTACCGTTATTTCCCTGAGCCAGATTTACCACCTCTTTCCCATGCCAAAGAATTTATTGACGAAATTAAAGCTGAAGCGCCCGAGCTTCCCCAAGAAAGGAGAGAAAGGTTTAAAAAAGAATATAATTTAGAAGAAAAGATCATTGAAGTTTTTGCTCAGAATAAGGATTTGGGAGATTATTTTGAAAAAGCAATTAGTGAATTGCCGCCAAATTTATCAAAAGAGAATCTTTCAAAATTAATTAGATTAGCCTCAAATTATTTAATCACCGATCTTCAAGGGCTTTTGAAAGGAGTTCAGGTTTCTGGCGAAGATTTCTTGATTACTCCAAAAAACTTCGCCAAGTTTATCACCCTGATATACGAAGGAAAAATTTCCAGTAAAATGGCAAAAATTTTACTGGGAGAGATGTTTAAAACCGGAGCTGACCCTCTTCATATTATTAAAGAAAAAGAATTAATCCAGATTACCGACACAGCTGAAATTGAAAAAATTATAAAAGAAGTCATTTTAAAAAATCCAAAAGTTGTTGAAGATTACAAATCGGGAAAAGAAACGGCTATTCAATATCTTATCGGCCAAGTAATGGCTAAAACTCAAGGCAAGGCCAGCCCTGAATTAGTTAAAGAAATCTTGACTAAACTCTTAACTTAAAAAAGATTCTGCTAATTTTTCAGCTTCTCTTATATTCTTTACCCAGTGGATTCTTTTATCGGCTTTCCACCAGGTCATTTGACGCTTGGCGTAATTTTGAAGTTCAATTAAAGATTTTTCAATAAATTCTTCTTCGTTAATCTTTCCTTGGAGATACCGGGCGGTTGCCCGATAATGAACGCCGAATTCTTCAATTCTTTGCCAGGAAAGGCCTTGGCCACTTGGCGGATTTTTTAATTTGAGAGCTTCTTTTAAAAACCCTTGTTTTAGCCAGTTTAAAAACCTCTTTTTGATTAATTTCTCAAGCTCCTTTTCTTCTTTTTTAATTCCAATCATCAAAACCGGGTAGGGCAGAGGTTTTTTTTGAAAGACAGGAACCGGCCTTTTTGTTTTAATAACAACTTCTAAAGCCCTGATTAACCTCCTTTTATTTTCTCTTTCAATCGTCTTGGCTCTTTTAGGATCAATTTTTTTTAATTTAGCAAAAAGTTCTTGGGCGGTTTTTTTCTCCAACTCTCTTCTTAATTTCCAGTCGGGCTTTACTTCGGGAATTACTATTCCGTCAACTACAGCTTGAATATAAAAAGCCGTTCCTCCGCAAAGAATAGGCGTTTTCCCTTTTCTGAAAATTTTATTGATAGCTTTTAGTGCTAACTCTCTGTATTGAGCAACCGTAAATCTTTTTTTTGGCGAAGCTACATCTATGCAGTAATGAGGAATTCCTTTGTGTGTGAAAATATATTTCTTTTTTCCATGCCCCGTACTAAAATTTGAAGAATTTTTAGTATCGGGGGTTATTTTTCCGGTTCCAATGTCCATACCGTGATAAACCTGCCTTGAATCAGCTGAAATTATCTCGCCATTAAACTTCTTGGCCAGTTTTACTGCCAATTCCGATTTTCCTGAGGCCGTTGGTCCTAAGATGACAATAATTTTTTGAGGCATTTTTCTCTTTGTTTTTTTTCTGCCAAAGGAACATCATCTTTCATCTTCCAGGCGACGGTACCCGGCCGAGGAGAGTATTTAGCAATGTAAGCTATATTAAATTTTATTTCTTTGAACAACTTGGCTGTATTTTCAAATTGTTCTTTTGTCTCGCCGGGAAAACCGACAATGGCATCGGTGGATAAATTAATATTGGGCATTTTTTCTCTTATTTTTTTAACTAAATCTTTGTATTGCTCTACCGTATAAGGACGGTTCATTTTTTTTAAGATTTTATTATCTCCTGATTGAACTGGCAAATTTAAATATTTAGTCACTTTTTGGGATTTAGCCATTACTTCAATCAATTCATCTGAAAAATTCTTTGGGTTGGGAGAAGTAAAGCGAATCTGGAAATTGCCAGGAATATCATTTACCAGCTTTAGGAGTTCTGGGAAGTGAATAGAAGGGTCGGCAGGAGAAGTATAATCGTTAACGTTTTGTCCTAAAAGCCAGATCTCTGGAAATCCTTTTTCAATTGCCTCTTTTGCTTCTTTTATGATTTCCTGGTGGTCGCGGCAAACCAAAGGGCCGCGGGTAAAAGGCACAACGCAATAAGTGCAAAAATTATTGCAGCCGTTGGAAATTGGAACGTAAGATATTGGTTTATCTTGACGCTTGGGTTGATATTTTAATAAATCTTTAAATTTCAAAACCTGATCAAATCCTTTAATAAACTTTGCTCTGTCTTTATTTAAGATGCAGCCGGTTAATATGGTTTTGGCTTTTAACTTTTTGAGTTTAGGAATTAAGCCGTAAACTCTATCTACAGCCGATTGCCTTACCGAACACATATTAACCACAATTAAACCAGCCTCATTTATCTTTGAAGCTTTTTTATATTTCTTTTCCTCTAAAATTGAAGCGATTCTCTCCGAATCGCTTTTATTCATCTGGCAACCGAAAGTAATAATATGATATTTGGGCATATTCTATTTTTTCTTCTTCATTTCCATCTTTGCTTTCTCTATAAACTTAGTTAATTTCATCATTCCAATATCTCCCTTTTTTCTTTGTCTCACTCTGACTGACTTTGCTTTCTTTTCTCTGTCGCCCACCACTAAAAGATAAGGAATTTTTTGGACTTCTCCTTCTCTTATTTTTTTGGAGACGGTTTCATTTTCATCTTTTATCTCAACCCTTAATCCCAAAGCCCCTAACTTTTCACCCACTTCTTTAGCATATTTTTCATGACGAGTACCAATCAGAATTACCCAAATCTGGACCGGTGCCAACCACAAGGGCAGAGCCCCGGCATAATTTTCTAATAAAACTCCGATAAATCTTTCAATTGAACCCAATAGTGCTCTGTGAAGCATAAAAGGCTCTTGCTTTTTGCCCGATTTATTCACATAAGTCATCTTAAAGCGTTCGGGCAAATTAAAATCAACCTGGATAGTAGTGCATTGCCAAGGCCTTCCCAAGGAGTCCTTAATTTTAATATCAATTTTAGGACCGTAAAAAACTCCCCCACCGGGATCAATTTGGTATCTCAGCTTTAATTTATTAAGAGCGTATTTTAAGGTGTTAATGGCTTTCTCCCAGCCTTTCGGTGTGCCGGCGTACTTTTCTGGCCGGGTAGACAAGTAAATGTCATAATCTTTAAAGCCAAAGGTCTTTAATATTTTTAAGCCGGACTTTAAAAGTTTTGTTACTTCAATTGATAGTTGGCCCGGTTCACAAATAACATGGGCATCGTCTTGAGTGAAGCCGCGGACCCTGGTTAAACCGTGCAAAACTCCGGATTTTTCATAACGATAAACGGTGCCCAGCTCCGCCAGCTTTAAGGGTAAATCTTTATAGCTTCTAATTTTAAATTGATAGACTTTAACATGGAAGGGGCAATTCATTGGCTTCAACATATATTCTTCCTCGTCAATCTTAATGGGGGAGTACATATTTTCCCGGTAAAGATTCCAATGTCCAGAAGTTTCCCAAAGGTCAAGTTTAGCAATATGAGGAGTTACTATCCAGTAGTATCCCTGAGAACTCAATTCTTTATATAAATAATTTTCAATTATTCTCCGCAAAACAGCTCCTTTGGGTAGCCACAGAGGCAATCCGGCCCCCACCTCTTCGTCCATTGTAAAGAGTTCTAATTTTTGTCCCAAGGTTCGGTGGTCTCTTTTTTCAGCTTCGGCTTCCTTTGCCAAATGCGATGCCAATTCTTTTTTTGTTCTGAAAGCTATTCCGTAAATTCTTGTTAACATGGGGTTTCTTTCCAGGCCTCGCCAATAGGCGCCGGCAATTCTATTCAATTTAAAAGCATCAACTGGGATTTCTTTACTTGATCTAACATGAGGTCCTTTGCAAAGGTCAATAAATTTACCGCTTTGATAAATGGACACCCTTTTCTCCGGCAGGTCTTCTATTAGCTCTAATTTATAGGGTTGGTTTTTAAATATTTTTTTAGCTTCAGTTTTGGAAACGATTTTCTTTTTAAATTCAATATCTTGCTTAATAATTTTTTTCATTCTCTTTTCTATTTTAGGAAGCTCTTCCCGTCCGAGAGAGCGAGGCTCGCCTTTAGCGGCTGGAGTAAGGTCAAAATCATAATAAAAGCCATTTTCAATACTGGGACCCATGCCAAACTTAACTTCCGGGTACAATTCTTGTACCGCATAAGCCAATATATGTGCTAGAGAATGTCGGATTTTTTCTATTTTCATATTTTATGTTTCTTGTGTTTCCTCTATTTCCTCTACTTCATCGCAAATTAGTTTCGGCACGCCATCGCGCAAGTTAACTCTGCCCGAAACAAAGACAATTTTATTTTCTTGGAAAGCCGAAGGATTTTTTTGAATCGCTCCGGGAAAAACAACCACTTCAATTTTATCAGTTAAATCTTCCAAATTCAAAAACAGCATTGGTTTACCTCCCCGGGTAATTATTTTTTTAATTTTGGAGATAAGTCCGCCGGTTTTCACTTGATGGTTGGTTAAATTTTTAATTTTTGAGATATTGGGGCATTTTTTTTCAAAAATTCTTCTAAAATCTTCCAAAGGATGCGAAGTAACAAAAAGACCCAGCAATTCTTTTTCCCAATTCAGCTTTTCAGTTTTGGTGGCGGGAGTAGCGGCGGCCAGCTGAAACTCGTTAGCGTGGGGCAACCCGTCAAATAGACCTCGCTGCCCGTTAGCTTTTACTCTCTGGGTTTCCCTGGCTGATTCCAGCAATTTTTCTAGGTTAAATAAAAGATGGTTTCTTTCAGCCAAATTATCAAAAGCCCCGGCTTTAATTAAACTTTCTAAAGATTTTTTGTTTAAATCCCGGGAGTTAATTCGGCTGACGAAATCTAAAATTGATTTATAAACGCCCATAGTTTTTCTTTCCCTGACGATGGTTTCTACAATATTGTGGCCGACATTTTTAATAACCAAAAGGCCGAAGCGAATTTTCTTTGGAGGGACCACAGTGAAGTTTTCTAAGCTTTCATTAATGTCTGGAGGCAAAACTTCAATACCCATTTTTTCGGCCTCCCCGATTAAAAAGCCAACTCTTTCTACATCGTTCTTTTCCGAGGTCAAAAGAGAAGCCATAAATTCTACTGGAAAATGAGATTTCAAGTAAGCCGTTTGATAAGCAATGGTGGCATAGGCGGCGGCATGAGAACGATTGAAAGAATAACGGGCAAAAGGTTCAATCCAGTGCCAAATTTTTAAAGAAATGTTTTCATCTACGCCATTTTTGGCAGCTCCTTCAATAAATTTTTCTTTCTGAGCCATTAATAATTTCTTTATTTTTTTACCGATAGCTTTTCTTAAAACATCTGCTTCAGACAAAGAAAATCCAGATAAGTCCTGAGCAATCTGCATAATTTGTTCTTGATAAACGGCAATTCCGTAAGTGGGCTCCAAAATTCTTTTCAGTGTGGGGTGAAGATAGTCAATTTTCTTTTTTTTGTGTTTTCCGGCAATATACTCCGGGATAAGAGACATGGGGCCGGGTCTGTATAGGGCCACCATGGCAATAATGTCTTCAAACTCCGTCGGTTTTAATTGCTTCAAATATCTTCGCATACCCTCTGATTCCAATTGAAAAACACCTACTGTTTCTCCGGCCTGCAAAAGTTTAAAAGTAGCTTTGTCGTTTTGAGGTATGTTTTCAATGTCAATTTTTTTGCCCTGGACTTTATAAATTCGCGCCAGGGTGTCTTCAATAATGGTTAAGTTTTTCAATCCCAGGAAATCCATTTTCAACAACCCCAGGTCTTCAATAGAATGCATTTCATATTGAGTAACAATTGTTTGGTCATCTTGAGTGGGGTGTTGCAAAGGAACCACCTCGTCCAGGGGTTCAGCTGAAATTACTACTCCGCAGGCATGAGTAGAAGCATGTCTGGCCACCCCCTCCAGTTTCTTGGCAAAGTCAATTAATTTTTTTGCCTGAGGATCGTTCAAATAGGCCTGACGAAATTCATCTATAGTGGCTAAGGTCTGATCTAAAGTCAGCCCGAAAGGAATTATCTTGGCGATTTGGTCGCAGTAGCTGTAAGCATAATTTAAAGCTCTGCCCACGTCTCTAACCACCGCTCTGGCAGCCATGGTTCCAAAGGTGATAATTTGGGCTACCCGGTCCCGGCCGTATTTTTGGGCCACATATTCTATTACTTCATCTCTCCTTCGGTCAGTAAAATCAAGATCAATATCTGGTAAAGAAATCCTATCGGCATTTAAAAACCTTTCAAATAAAAGATTGTACTTTAAAGGGTCAACGTTGGTAATATTAAGCAAATAAGCCACCAGAGAGCCGCCGACTGATCCTCGGCCGGGCCCGACGATAATCCGATTTTGCTTTGCCCAATTAACAAAATCTTGAACAATCAAAAAATAAGAAGCAAAGCCGGTTTGTTTGATTACCGAAAGTTCGTAATTGAGACGATCCAAAACTTCCTTGACGGGTTGCTCTCCGTATCTTTTTTGCAGCCCCTGCTGGCAAAGCTCAGTTAAAGTTTCATCTTGGGTTTTCCCTGAAGGAACTTCAAATTTAGGCAATTTCACTTTTCCTAATTCAAGTTGAAAATTGCACTGCTCTGTTATTTTTTGGGTATTCTCAATGGCTTCGGGCAAATTTTTAAAATCTTTAATCATTTGCTCCGGGCTGCGCAGGGAAAAGTCATCTTCTCTCAGCGTTAAACGCTCCGGGTCGTTAGGGTCAGACCCCGTATTAATCAACATTAAAATATCTTGAGCTTCAGCGTCTTCCGGTTTTAAATAATGAACGTCATTGGTAGCCACCAAGGGAATATTATATTTTTTGGCAATTGCCATGAGGCCTTTGTTGGCCACTTTTTGATCAGCCGAGTTAGGATGGTGCTGAATATCTAAATAAAAATTTTCTTTGCCAAAAATTTCTTGATAGCGCAAGGCAGTTTTTTCTGCCTCGGCCATTTTTCTTTGTAAAATCATTTGAGGAATTTTTCCTGCCAAGCAAGCCGAAAGAGCGATTAAGCCCTCAGAATGCTTGGTTAACAATTCCTCGTCTACTCTGGGTTTATAATAAAAGCCCTCGAGGTGGGCTTTGGTCAATAATTTCACTAAATTCTTATATCCTTGCTCATTTTTTGCCAATAAAACCAGATGGTATCTTTTGTCATCAATGTTGGGTCTCTCCTGGTGCATGCTTTCAAAGGCCAAATAGATTTCTGAGCCAATGATCGGTTTTATTCCTCGTTCAGTCGCTTTTTTATAAAACTCTACGGCACCGTAAATGTTGCCGTGATCGGTCAGAGCCACTGAATCCATGCTCAATTCTTTTACTCTATCTAAAAGTTCATCTATTTTCGGTAAACCATCCAACAAGGAGTAATGACTATGAACATGGAGATGAGTAAATTTCATTATTTTGCCAAAATTAAAAAATCCTAATTAGTGGATTACATCATTTTACTTTTTTCCTTGATCTAAGTCAAACACCGAGTCCCGCTTTGCGGGACGAAGGTGAAGATGAGATTTATTTCATTGCCCGTGATATCATATATCAATGCGCTATTTAAACGAAGAAAGAAAATTATGGAAAAAGGGGCATAAAAAAGTGGTCGGTTTAGATGAGGCCGGCCGAGGACCCTTGGCCGGCCCAGTCGTGGCCGCAGCAGTAATGATTAAGAGATTTCCGGTTGCCAATTTTCAGTTTCTGGGGATTAATGATTCAAAAAAGCTTTCCGCAAAAAAACGCGAAGAATTTTATAAAATTATTACAAAACATCCGGCAATTGAGTGGGGGATAGGCAAGGTATCAGAAAAGGTAATTGATAAAATAAATATTTTTCAGGCAACTAAGTTGGCTATGAAAAGAGCCACAAATAATTTAGAGAGAAAACATTCGCTTGCCGATTTTTTAATCCTGGACGGGAAAATAAGTTTAGATTTGCCAATTGCTCAGAAATCAATTGTTAAAGCAGACGAAAAAGTTTTTTCCTGTATGGCCGCCGGTATTTTAGCTAAAGTTTGGCGGGACAGGATAATGAGGAAATATCATCTGAAATATCCCGGCTATGGATTTGCTCAGCACAAGGGCTATCCCACAAAATATCACCGAAAGATGTTGAAAAAACACGGCAGATGTGTTATACATAGATTGAGTTTTAAATTAAGAAGAAATTATGGCTGTTCCAAAACAAAAACACACCAAATCAAGAAGGGATAAGAGAAGATCTCAGATTTTTTTGAAAAAACCTACCTTAACCAAATGTCCCAAGTGCGGCAAACCGGTGCGGCCCCATTCTATTTGCTGGAATTGCGGCTATTATAAAGGCAATGAGGTGGTTGATGTTCTCAAAAAATTAACCAAGAAAGAAAAAAAAGCTAAAGAAAAAGAAATGAAAACCAAAGAAGCAGAAGAGAAAAAGGCCGCTAAAAAAGAAAAATCTTTAACTTGGGAAGGATTAAGTAAAAGATAGTTTATGGCTTCAAGGCACCTTTCACGTTCCATTGCTATGCAGTCCCTTTACGAATGGGACTTTTCTGGAAAGAAAGCCGATTTGGAGAAAGTCATAGAGAGAAACGTCAAAGAATTCGGTCCCGGACTGGAAGACCCCAGCTTTGTTTGGGAGTTGGCAACCGGAGTGATTCAGTATCTTTCAGAGATTGACAGTATTATTGAAAAGGCAGCCCCCGAATGGCCGATTAACCAAATCAGCATTGTGGACAGGAATGTTTTAAGAATAGGGCTGTATGAATTACTATATGAAGATAAAAAGGCCGTTCCTCCCAAGGTGGCTATAAATGAAGCCATTGAATTAGCCAAATCGTTCGGGGGAGAAAGTTCGGGCAAGTTTATTAATGGAGTGCTGGGTACCGTCTACAAAGAAATTGAGAAGCCCGAAGAAAAATAAATAATATCATGGAAAGAGATTTTTCTAAATTAGAAAAGAAACTGAAAGTTAATTTTAAAAATAAAGAGCTGTTAACTCAGGCTTTTTGCCACCGTTCTTATCTGAATGAAAATCCTGATTTTCATTTAGAACACAACGAAAGGTTAGAGTTTTTGGGCGATGCCGTTTTGGAGCTGGTGATTACTGAATTCCTTTATAAAAAATACCCCAAAAAGACCGAGGGGGAATTAACTAGCTGGCGGGCTGCTCTGGTTAATGCTAAGATATTAGGAGATCTGGCTAAAGATTTAGATTTTGACGATTTCCTTTTGCTTTCCCGGGGCGAAGCTAAAGAAAAGGGCAAAGCCCGGCAGTATATTTTAGCCAATACTTTTGAGTCCCTGGTCGGAGCTGTTTATCTTGACCAGGGCTACGAGGTTGTCAAAAAATTTATTGAAAAACAATTAGTCCCTAAGATTTCTTATGTTATTGAAGAAGGACTTTTGAAAGACGCCAAATCTCATTTTCAGGAAGAGTCCCAAGAAAGAACGGGCATTACTCCCAACTACCAAGTTTTAAAAGAATGGGGGCCAGATCATGCCAAGCATTTTATAATTGGTGTTTTTCTGGGCAGAGACCTTATAGCTAAAGGCGAGGGTTCTTCAAAGCAGGAGGCCGAAGAAGAAGCCGCTAAGTCAGCCTTAGAAGCAAAAAAATGGTAAAAAATTATGTTAGTTATTCGTTTTCAAAGAACAGGTAAAAAAAATCAGCCGTTTTTTAAGATAGTGGTGACTGATAAAAGAAGACCGGCAACTCACGGTCGCTTTGTAGAAGAGGTCGGTTTTTGGAATCCTTTGACTAAAGAAAAAATTGTCAAAGCTGAAAGGGTTAAGTACTGGTTATCGGTGGGAGCCCAGCCTTCTCCTAGCGTTCACAATTTATTGATTTCAGAAAAGGTTATTGAAGGAAAAAAAATAGATGTTCATAAAGAACCAAAAGCTAAAGAAGAGAAACCAGCCGAAGCTCCGGCACCGGTAGAGGAAAAACCGGCAGAAGAGAAACCGGCTGAGGAAGCAAAACCGGCTGAAGAAAAGAAAGAAGAAGAAAAACCAACTAAAGAGGAAAAACCAATTAAAGAATCCCCGAAAGAAGAAAAACCTACTGAGAAAAAAACACCTGAAGAAACCCCGAAAGAAGAACTAAAGAAAGAAGTTAAACCAGAAAAACCAGAAGAAAAAACTGGAGACACTCCTAAAGAAAAACCCAAAAAAGAATAAACACTCTCTCTTTAGTCCAACACCAAATTCTGGTTGTTGGGCTTGACAAATTTTAGGTATATGTTATAATGCAAGTATCAAGAGGGGAGAGTCACTATATATAAGTGTTTTCAATAATATGACCGACAGGCGGCTCTCTCTGAGAGCCGCCTGTTATATTTGAACGGAGAGAAGAATGGAGATTCTTAAAATGTCTTTATTCTTTTCCTCATTCAAATCTTCCAACATTGGTTGGGGGAGCCGAGAATTCTCGGCGAGGAGAAATAAAATATAATATTGAAAGGAGAGTTAATTAACAATGAGGAAATTAGTTCTGTTTGTCGGGGGTCTAGCATTCGGATTTCCCCTAGGTAATGCCATTAGGGCTCTACAGGATCATGATTGGCGTTGGGGGATTATCTTCCTTGCTATAGCGGCGGTAATCGCATGTTTCAATCATCGATTTGTCATTCGCGATATCCTTCGCAATAATCATGCGCAATAATCATGATACCTAAAACAAAAGAGGAGTCAGTGATATATTTCTTTAGTACCATCGCTGACTCCTTCCCAAGCTTCAGCTCATAATCATTTACGGGCTGAAAATTGGGAAGTCGCCGAGAGGCGTGTCGAGCTATATGCTCTAAATTTTCCCAAATATTTTCCATAAAAAAAGCGCGCAATGAGTGACCTGCTGCTGATATCCATCTGAGGATGTCGGCAGAGGTGGCTGATTGAGAATAAAAGGAAGGAGGTGAGCGATGAGTCACGCTCGCGACAAAAGTGGCTGCCTCCATTTTGGAGTAACTCCAGAAGAGGCGGTGCAAAAAGCGGCCGAAGCCAATCGTGAGATTGACTAACGGCCAAACAAGAAAGGGGAAATTATTAAAGGAGTCTCTCACGTCAAAACCTTAGGTAATTGCCCCTTCTCTCAAGTTCAATACTTCGACAAACTCAGTAGTGAATTTGAGAGATTAATAGTTCTTTGTGAAAATATTTTGTTTCCCATTAAGGTTCTGAACCCCCGGGGCTTTAGTGGGAAACAAAATAAAAAAAGAAAGGAGGTGAAATGATACTCAATATAGTCCTAGGTGTCACATTGTATGCTGTCACAGCTATTGGGATAATGATATGTCTTGTATTTTTTTGGGGTTTTTCTGGACCTACAGATGATCCTTGTTGGGTAAAACTCTTGGCGTATTACTGCTATCCCTTAGGATGCTTCTTCACAATATGTGTTTTTATAAAAGAAAACACGAAGAAGTTAGCACGTTCTCAATACCAGATATCAGCACATTTAATTTAACCAAAAAATATGGCGAGGCGGAAGTCCGATCCTTTCGCTTCGCCACCCAATTTCAGCTCATTTCAAAGAAGTGAGTTGAAAAATGGGAAAATCCCAAAAAATAAAAGGAGGCACATTAACAATGTCAAAGATATTAAGAAAAGATGTCTTGACTGTTGGAGGTATCCAGAGTCAATTCATCGGCGTTCAGGTTGGTGAAGAGTTCATTCTCCGTCCGGATAGCGGCTCAGGGCTTAAACCTAATAACCTGATGGTTAAACGGCATAAGACTGAACTTCTGATTCAAGGAGGAACGGCTCCGTTACGGATATGGCTTCAACCAGATAGAATTAGCTACGTTGATTTTGAAAGCTTGTTGACAAATGAAGACAAAAATGTTCTTCAGGAGTTAGCTTCCGACTTAACTGGCTATGTCTGGTTCTGGCCGGATGTTGGAGAAGTTCTCCGGCAACGTATTGAGGACCTTGGTGAAGAAAAAGTTCATCAGGTCCTCCAAAAACTCTTCTTAGGCGTGGATAGTACGCTTGAGAGAGTGAAATTCTGGTCAGCCATTCCTTTCCTGGGTAAGAAGCTGACAGATATTTTCTGTCCTCAAAACCGCTTTGAAGTAATTTAGTCAAAATAAAAGAAGGAGGTGATACCATGATATGGTCGTTAGAGGAACTCAAAAAAATGGCTCTACCTGGGCTTCAGCGATTGGATGGTGAGCTTCGGAAAAAAGTTATAGGAATTGCTGAAAAGCAAGAACCTATCGTTGCCTACGACTTGATTGAAGCCACTCTCAAAAACTGTGGTTGGGCTCCAAAAGAGGCGGTGCAGATCGCCCGCAGCGTAAGCTGGCTGGCAGTTGCCCGTCGGCAAAATGAAGAGTTCTTTTCGGCAATAGTCGCCGAAATATAGAACGAAAGGAGGTGATACTTGAGACATAGTGTCATCATAGGAAGATTAGCTAAGAGTGAGACATATTCGGTGTTTCCTGAACAGTATAATAAACGATTCTCTGGAACTAGGATTCGTTTATGGGTCTTAGCTAGGAACTTTTCTAAAAGTGAACGGAGAGAACTGGGAATTATTTTCCCAAACCTGGAAGAGCATGGTTGTTTGCTGAAGCTTAGTGAAACTTCTTCTCTTTCTGCAGCTAGCAACACGCTGGCTCGGGCTAAAGAGAGAGCTTTACACTCGAGCATTTGGCAGCTTTTCTTAATATCTCCACGCAAAAAAGGAGGAAGGTAGTTACTAACTGTCTTCCTCCCTAATCACTTGCCAAGGAGAAATTGAAAAATCTCTCTCCTTATTTCTTCCTTGGCAGATGATTGGACTATTGACAAATCCAGAACTAAGATTAAAATATAAAACAGTAGCTACATTTCAGACTCGCCCTGTTAAATAGTTACTAAAACGAATTTAACAGGGTAAACCGAACCTCCTGAAAGAAAGAGGTCAGGTAAGAAGCAAAGGTTGAGCTACTAGTAATGATTAACCATTTACTGAAAGATTTATGGCTGAAAAAAAATCAGGTGACATAGAATTCCTTGAGTTTATCATAAAGGCTTTAGTTGATCACCCAGAAGACGTCAAAGTTGAAAGAAAAGTTGACGAAATGGGAGTATTGCTTTCTTTGAAAGTAAATCCCGAAGACATGGGTCAGATCATCGGTAAAGCCGGTTCTACTGCCAGAGCTATCAGAAACTTGGTTCGTATTGTCGGTCTTAAAAATCACGCTCGCGTGAATTTAAAGATTGAAGAACCAGCCGGTGGCAGAGCTCCAGCTCGAGGAAGAAAAGCTCCAACTGGAGGAGAAGAGTTGGAAGATCTGAAACTGTAAGCAGAAATTTCTGCTGACAAATCGCGAAAACGGTGCTACTATAATAAAAGGCACCGTTTTCGTTTTCTTCAATTATGCTAAGGTTTGATATTATTACAATTTTTCCGAAGATTTTTGATTCCTATTTGAAAGAATCTTTTATTAAAAAAGCCCAGCAAAAGCGATTAATTAAGATTAATATTCATAATTTAAGAGATTGGACCAAAGACAGGCACAAAACGGTTGATGATCGGCCTTTTGGCGGGGGATTGGGCATGGTTTTAAAAGTAGAACCGATTTTTAGGGCAATAAAGGATATAAAAAAATCTGCCAGCCGGCGGAAAAAAGTGATACTCTTTACGCCGCGAGGTAAAAAGTTTAATCAAAAATTAGCTTACCAGCTTTCCAAATTAAACCAAATAATTATGATTTGTGGCCGTTACGAGGGAGTAGACGAAAGAGCAGCTAAGCATCTTGCCGACATTGAGCTATCAATTGGCGATTATGATTTGATGGGGGGCGAACTGCCAGCCATGGTGGTGATGGAAACAATGAGCCGGCTAGTTCCCGGCGTTTTAGGAAAACCTAGCTTGTTAAAAGAAAGAATTACTAAAGAAAAAGGGTTCGTTGAATACCCGCAATATACCAGACCGGAAGTTTTCTCGCCTAAAAAAGGGGTAAAATGGCGAGTGCCCAAAGTTCTGATTTCCGGCAACCACAAGGAAATTGAGAATTGGCGCAAAAAACACGCCAAAACCATTGAATAGTAAGCAGATTTGTGTTAAAATAAATAAATTGGGTAGGTTCCGGAGTGGTCAAACGGGTGTGGCTGTAAACCACATGGCTTCGGCCTTCGGGGGTTCGAATCCCTCCCTGCCCACATAAGTTTTTGGCCGAAGTAGTTTAGTGGTAAAACATCTCTTTGGTAAAGAGAAGAGCACGAGTTCGATTCTCGTCTTCGGCTCATATCTATGGCAGTAAAAAAGAAACCATTTATAAAACTTCAGTGTCAGGAATGCAAAAGGATTAACTACTATACTCGCAAATCAAAAAAAGCAGCCGAGAAGAAGTTAGAATTGAAGAAATTTTGCAAATGGTGCAAAAAACACACAGCACACAAAGAACTAAAGAAATAAAAAATACACTAAGTTTATGCCAGTAGTAATTGTTAAAGATTCTATAACGAAAGAAGACCTAAAAAATATTGCTAAAAAGCAGTTTGGTGACATTGTAAAAGCAGTTATAGACGTGGAGCAGGAAATTATGGCGCTCGGCGGGGAGCTTCATTCAGATGAAGAAGTCGCTTTAATAGAACAAGAAAATTCAAAGCGAGAACATACTTGGGGTATTAATCTTTATCCCCAAAAACCTGCTGAAGATTGGATTGAATTTGATTCGGTCATTAATCTAAAGCCCTCATTTGGCAATCATTCCCGAGGAGTTGATAATCCTGAAATTAAGAAAAAAATAAAAACCATTGTAGAAAAATTAATTAGGCAATGAAAAAAGTATTTCATAAAGAATTAGCTTCAGGAAAATGGTTTACTTTTTCTTTAGCAGAACAGTTAGCAAATATCGGTAGCGAAGTTAGCCGGGCAAGTAAATGGCAAGAGAAAGATAAAAATATTTTTTGGAGTGCGGTTGAACGAGCTTTAGAGCTTTTTGATTTAACTCTTGCCGATTCTCGGTGGAAGGGTCACCTTCGGGAGATTGGTAGAGTAAGAGAAGTATTTTGCGATGCTGTCTTTGGAGGAAAAAAATATCAAAGTTCCTTTAAAGATCTGGAAAGTTATTTCTTGCCTTTTGTTTTTCTTGCGCGGCAATAATTATAGAATTAGAAAATGGGGACATAGTTAAACGGCATAATTTCACTCTCCAAAAGTGAAGTTTCCTGTTCGAATCAGGATGTCCCCGCTAATTGGTTCTAGGCCTGCCCCGTATAATCGCGAAGCGATTTGTGCGGGGTTCGAATCCTAGCGTCCCCGCCGAATATGGTAAAATTACATTTCTTCAAACCAAGATTAATAAAGCCCAGGTTCTTTTTGAGCGTCCCTCTGGCTCTGCTTTCTTTAGAAATTTATCTGGGAATAATTGTGGGTTATTTTATTACCAAATTTTGTTCTGGGCAAGAACCGGGCCTGCCGGGCAAAATAAGGTCATTCACTTTCAATATCGGCAACTATAAACTGCATTTACACCATTGGCTTTTGGGCTGTATGATTTTAATTTCCGCTTTTTCTTTAAAGTTTTATCCGTTTCTTCCTCAATTTTCTTATGGATTTTTAGGGGGAGTAATTTTTCAGGGAGTTTCTTGTTATCCGGACTGGTACAAGATTTTTTCCAAACAAAAAAATGACTAACTACAAAAAAATTGCCGGAGCCGTCATCGGCCTTTTAATAATTGTCGGCATCTATCAAGGGTTCTTTAAAAAAACCGAGCCCACTTTTGATTTAGCCGAAGTATTGAGGGAAAACGTTGTCCAAGAAGTGACCGAGACCGGTCAGGTCAAAAAAGGTGAAGAAATAAATCTTAGTTTTAAAACCTCCGGACGTATTGAGAATATATATGTTGAGGTCGGGGAACAAGTTGAGTCCGGAGAAAGATTGGCTAAACTTGAAACATCTGATCTTGCCATTCAATTCCAGGAAGCAAAAGCTGCCCTGACTATAGCTCAGGCAAAATTGAATAAATTATTAACTGGACCGACTCAAGAAGAGATTCAGGTTGCTCAGACGGCAGTTAAAAACAGCCAGGTTGCTTTAGATACAGCTCGTCAGGGCTTAGAAGACGCCGATGAAGACGCTCTAAATGTTTTAGATGATTCTTATCTGAAAATTTACAACGCTTTCAACGAAGTAGATTTGATTCAAAGAACTTATTTTACCAGCAACGACCAAGAGAGTATTAAAGTAAGAGAGAATAAAGACGAAATACAAACAAGCATGACTCAAGCGAAATCATATTTAGATATTGCCAAAACTGAAAAAACAAATGAAAAAATTGAGACCTCGCTTTCGGAAATGAAGAAAGCTTTAGAGATTATTTCCGACGCTTTAAAAAACATTAGAGAAATTTGCGAAGAGCCAATCTATCGCAGTACCGTTTCCTCTACTTATAAAACTTCTTTAGATACCCACCGAGGATATATTAATACCGCCTTAACTAATATTACTAATGCCCAGCAGTCAATTATTTCTGCCAAATTTGCCATTGAATCAGCTGAAGGCACTCTTCAGGCAGCTGAAGATGATTTGGTTTTAACAATAGCCCCGGCCAGAGAAGAAGATATTGATTTATATCAAGCCCAGGTAGACCAAGCTCAGGCTCAGGTTCGTCTTTTGGAAAGTCAGATTAGAGAAGCTACTCTTAGAAGCCCTACCGAAGGCCAGATAACAAAGATAAACAAAAAAGTGGGGGAGCTGGTTCAGCCCACATTACAGGATACGGTTATTAATCTTTTGCCAACTGCTCCTTTCAAAATAGAAGTAGATATTTATGAAGAAGATGTGGTTAAAATAGATACTGAAAATCTGGTAGAAATTTCTTTGGTAGCTTTTCCTGACCAGATTTTCTTGGGCAAAGTAATTTCAATCAATCCGGCCGAGAAATTGGTAGAAGGGGTGGTTTATTATAAAGTAACCGTTTCTTTTGATGAAGCTCCTTCAGGGATAAAGCCGGGAATGACAGCTGACTTGACTATTGTTACCGCTCGGAAAGAAAATATTTTGACGGTTCCTGAAGATGCCCTTCAAGAAAAAGATGGAAAAATTATGGTTGAAGTTTTGGAAGAAGGAGAGGTTAAAGAAAAAGAAGTTGAAATTGGTCTTGAGGGGAGTAACGATTTAGTAGAAATTATTTCTGGCTTAAAAGAAGGAGAAAAGGTAATTTTACCCTAACGATGCCAGAACCCATCATTAAATTAGAAAATGTTTGGAAAGTTTATCAGTTAGGAAAAGTAGAACTGACTGCTTTAAAAGGCATAAGCCTCGATATTAATCGAGGTGATTTTGTGACTATTATGGGCCCTTCGGGCTCCGGGAAATCAACTCTTTTAAATATGATTGGAGCTTTAGACTTTCCCACCAAGGGCAGGGCCTTTTTAAAAGGAAAAGATATCGCCTTGCTTTCTGAAAATAAATTATCTCAACTTCGAGGAAAAACCATTGGTTTTGTTTTTCAGGAGTTTAATTTATTGCCCAATTTAGATGTTTTAGAGAATATCACCTTGCCCATGGTTTTCCAGGGTGTTGGTTTAGAAGGAAGAAAAATAAAAGCAGAGAAGCTGGCTTCATCTTTGGGTTTGAAAGAAAGGATTTTACATCAACCAGCTGAACTTTCTGGCGGAGAACGTCAAAGGGTAGCTATCGCTCGGGCTTTTGCCAATGACCCAGAAGTAGTTATTGCTGATGAACCCACTGGTAATTTAGACTCTATTACTGGAAAGAGAGTAATGGAAATTTTAACTGATTTTCACAAAAAAGAAGGGAAAACAGTTGTTGTTGTTACTCACGATCCCAATATCGCTAGCTATAGCGAAAAGATAGTTAATATTAAAGACGGTCAAATTACTATTAATCACCAGCAAGCGACCAAAGTGTTATGGAGCCATTAAAAGAATATTTTCATATAGCAGTTAGAAACATTAAGACCAGATCTTTAAGGAGCTGGCTGACTATTTTTGGGATTATTATTGGCGTTTTTCTGATTATCAGCTTACTTTCTCTAAGTGAAGGATTAAAGGCAACTATCAACGAGCAATTGCAGGCCATGGGTGGTGAGATGGTTATGGTAATGCCTGGAGGTGATGAAGATATTTTTTCCAGTATGATGTTTGGAGGGGCAAAATTAGAAAAACAAGACATAGAAGCAATTGAAAAAGCAAAAGGAGTGGACACTGTTATGGGTTATTCTTTTACAGGAACTCCGGCAAGACATGAAGATGAGGCAAAACAAATTGCCATAGGTGGTTTGGATCCTTGGAAGGAGAGTTTGGAGATAATGAGCATTTTTCAAGGTTGGGATTTAGCTGATGGCAGGTGGCCAGCTAAAGACAATGAGATTTTAATTGGTCCAGTAGTAGCTAATGATATTTTTTCCGAAAAAGTAAAGCCAGGATCAGAGATGGTTATAAAAGGAAGAAAATTTATAGTGACAGGCATATTGAAATCATTGGGGAGTCGGCAAGACGACAGCATGGTTTATATGAGTATGGATGTTTATCAGGATTTAACTGGAGAAAAGCGGGGAACAGCCGCTTATGCTATGGTCAAGCTTGAAGAAGGGGTAGATGAGACTGTTGTAGCAGAAGCTATTGAAGAGGCTTTGAGTAAAACAAGAAAAAGACGGTTTGGTACCGATGAAGCTGACTTCTCTGTTCTTACTTCAGAAAGAATGGGGGATCTAACCGGTAATATTTTAGGAATAATTCAGCTTGTAATAATCTTATTTGCCGGTGTAGCTATTGTTGTAGGAGGTATTGGAATTACAAATAGCATGTTTACTTCTGTAAGAGAAAGAACAAGAGAGATTGGGTTGATGAAAGCTATTGGTGCCAAAAATTCAGCAGTTCTAACAATTTTCCTTTTTGAAGCCGGCATCATCGGTTTTACTGGAGGAGCAGGGGGAACAATATTGGGAGCTATTTTAGCTAAAGGAATTGAACTTTACGGACAAACGGATCCTTTATTTTATTTTACAGCTTCAATTACACCTGGCTTAATTATATTTGGTTTAGTTTTTTCTTTTTTTGTTGGTTGTCTGTCAGGTTTTATTCCAGCCAGGCAGGCAGCTAAATTAAAACCAGTAGAAGCCCTCAGGCGTTATGAATAAAGACATAGTTAAATATCCCAGTTCGGTCTTAAGAAAAAAATGCGAGGAGGTAAAAGATATAACTCCGGAGATAAAAGAGTTGGGTTGGGATATGGTAGAAACTATGCAAGAAAAAGAAGGTGTCGGCTTGGCAGCTCCCCAGGTTGGCGAAACAAAAAAAGTAATTGTCGTCCAGGCAGAAAAACCTTTAGTTTTCTTTAATCCTAAAATCACCAAAAAGACAAAAAAGACCGAAACGGCCGAAGAGGGATGTTTGAGTTTTCCCGGTCTTTGGTTAAACGTCAAAAGAGCCAGGGGAGTGGAGGTGGAAGCTATTAATCAAAACGGAGAGAAAATTAAGATTGCCATGGAGGGTTTTCCGGCTCGCATTTTTCAGCACGAAATTGACCATTTAAACGGCATTTTATTTATTGATAGAATTGGTTTCTGGCAAAGATTAAAAATCAAAAAACAGCTAAAACAGCATGGGCTTGATTGATAATTTAATTGAAGGCGGTTGGCTGAAGACGCCGGAAATAATTGAAGCTTTTAAAAAAATTAAAAGAGTTGATTTTTTGCCAGAAAGCATGAAAAATTTATCTGAAGAGAATGAAGCTCTTCCCATTGGTTACAGCCAAACCATTTCTCAGCCACTTGTCGTGGCTTTTATGTTAGAACAGCTGGCCCCCAAAAAAGGAGATAAAATTTTAGATGTGGGTTCCGGCTCTGGCTGGACCACCGCCCTTTTAGCTGAGATAGTCGGGGAGAGAGGAAAGATTATAGCCATTGATATAGTGCCAGAACTGGTAGAATTTGGCAGAAAAAATATAGAAAAATATAATTTTATCAAAGAAGGAAGGGTTGAATGCATTTGTGCCGACGGCTCCAAAGGTTATCCTAAAGAGGCCCCGTACAATAAAATTTTAGTTTCAGCTACGGCCAAAGAATTAACCCCGGCCTGGCAAGAACAATTAAAAGTGGAAGGCAGAATTGTTGTTCCTATCGGCTCTTCCATCTGGCTTTATATAAAAAAAGACCAGAAAAACTTTGAAGAAATAGAACATCCCGGTTTCGTCTTCGTCCCCCTCATCACCAAATAACGTACGCGTTAATTCAGCCATGGCCGAATTAACGCGTAATGGGAAAATGAAGAAAATTTTTATTATTTTAATAATTGTGGGATTAGGCCTTTTCTTTTGGCAGGGGATTTATTTGCCAAAAAATTATGGATCGGCTGAAGAAAAGTTGTTTTCGGTTGAAAAGGGAGATAATCTTTTTTTGGTTGCCGAAAGTTTAGAGAAAGAAAATTTTATTAAAAGCAAATGCTTTTTTGAACTATATGTTTTTTTAAGAGGAGCGCAGGGCAAACTGCAGGCGGGGGAGTACTTATTAAGTCCGGCTATAAGCGTGGCTGAAATTGCTAAGAAAATTATTGCCGGCGACATTGCTAAAATTATTGTAACTATTCCCGAGGGTTTTACTGTGGCTCAAATTGAAGAGAAATTGGGTTTAAAATTACCAGGAGAAAACTTGGAAGGATTTTTATTTCCAGACACTTATCAATTCCCTTTAAGAGTTAGCGGGGCAGAGGTTGTTGAAAAAATGCAGGCCAATTTTCAGGAAAAAACCAAAGATTTAGAAATAAATCCGGAAATGGTTATTATGGCTTCTTTATTGGAAAAAGAAGTAAAAACTAAAGAGGAAAAAGAACTGGCTGCCGATGTTTTATGGAGAAGGTTAGAAATCGGCATGCCCTTACAGGTGGATGCTGCTCCGGAGACCTATGAGAAACGAGGCCTGCCGGAAACTCCCATTTGCAATCCCGGCCTTGAAAGCATAATGGCGGCAATATATCCTAAAAGTAGTGAGTACTGGTATTACCTTTCTACTCCAGAAGGAGAAACTCTTTTTAGCAAAACTTTAGAAGAACATAATATTAAAAAGGCAAAATATCTAAAATAATATGTCAAAAGTAGTAATGGTTACAGCGTTTAAGGATTTTCGGGATGAAGAATACTTTGCGCCAAAGGAAGTTTTAGAAGGCGCTGGAATAGAAGTAAAAACCGCCAGCAACCAAAAAGGTTTGGCCCGGGGAGCTGACGGTGGAGAGACAGAGGTTGATTTATTGGTTTCCGAAATTAATCCGGCTGAAATAGATGCCGTGGTTTTTGTTGGTGGGCCGGGTTGCCTGGATAATTTAGATAACGAAGATTCTTACAGAATAATTAAAGAAACGGTTGCTCAAGGGAAAATTCTGGCTTCTATTTGTATCTCTCCGGTTATTTTAGCCAAAGCCGGAGTTTTGCAGAGAAAGAAAGCTACGGTTTGGTCTTCGCCAATGGATAAGGGACCGGTAAAAATTTTAGAGGAGAATGGCGCCGATTACCAAGAAGAACCAGTGGTGGTTGACGGAAAAATCATTACTGGCAATGGCCCTTCGGCAGCCAAAGATTTCGGCGAGGCGATTAAAAAACTATTGACTTCGCTTTAATTTTTTGCTAATATTAAATAATTAAAACAGCACAAATAGAATATTTACAATTTAAAAAGGGAGGAAAGATAGAGTCATGTAGAATAGAAAATGCCGCAGAGAAGAAAAAATAAAAAAACGAGGAGAAATATGGACAATCTAGTAAGCGTAGGGGTTATGTCTGTTAGTGAACAAGGGATACGAAGGACAGCTATCATGGAGGAAAATTCAAAAAATTCTTTCCTAAATCGTATTACAAAAAAAAGAGAGGAAATAATTCGTTTAAAGAGGGAAAGAGGAATCCCGAATGATACTTGCCTTTGTGGAAGAAAGATTGAGCCAGAGCGGCTCCAGTTAAATCTCGTTACGTGCAAAGAGTGCGCCTTCAACGGAGAGTCTTGTAAATATTGAATAACTATTATTTTGAACAAGCGGCAGTCTTCCAAGGAAGACTGCCGTGATTTTTTTACTTGACTTTATTTTTTGGTTGTTATATAAACAAAGTTGTCCGCTAGTAATAATTTCTCCTCAGTACTGTATGTTTGCGGCATTTCATATAGTATGCTTGCTCTTTCACCCGATACTGGCGGACGGTAGTACAAATATTCATTCAAAGCAAGTGTATTTAGTGCTTGCTGCGGTGTACACTCATTCAAGGGATACGAAGAAGCCACGCTGGGTTTTCTTTTCATCCCTTTATTTTTTTTACTATTGACAAAGTTTTTTGATCGGTTAATATATTAATTGTTGAACTGTCCTGGAGGAACTTGTGTAGGGTCGGAAATGACGCCTGTGAGCAGGAAGCGCGCTGCGCTCCAAGCGCATTGTATCCGATCGAGAGGCTGATAAGACTGGTGGACGGTTTGATAACAGACGCGGTACCCCGCAGTGAATGAATATTAGGGTGGTCGGCTCTTTGGATATGCCGGGTATCGGTTGTGAAGTTCCTCGTCTGGTCATAATACTACTTATAATTTGATTATCAGTCTCTCACTCCCTTTTCTTTTTGCCGTAGACAATAGGCATTACATAAGACCTATCGAGGTAACAAAATATGTGCTTTTTGTCTGCGGTAAAACGCAGGTTTTTTATTAAATTAATATCTTGGCATTAACCAAACAGCAAAAACAAAAAATCCTTGATGGTTTAAGAGATAAAATTGCTCGTCAAAAAGCAATAATTTTAGTTGGAGTTACTGGGCTAAAAGTTAAGGATCTTGCTGATTTAAGACGAAGGTTAAAGAGCATAGATGCTAATATCCAGATAACCAAGAAGACCTTAGCTGGGATAGCTTTAAAAGAGAAAAAGTTGGATTTTGACAAAGATAAACTCAAAGAAGAAACAGGTTTTGTTTTTGGATTTAAGGATGAAATTGGGACTGCCAAAACCGTTTATCAGTTTACAAAAGAAAATGAAAACCTGAAGATTTTGAGTGGTTATCTTAAAAATCAGCCAAAAGACGCAGAGGAAATTATTACTTTTGCCCAGCTCCCGAGCAGGGAAGAATTGTTGGCAAAATTAGTCGGGAGCTTATCTGCTCCGGCTTCAAACTTTGTATACGCATTAAATTACAATATTAAAGGTCTCGTTTATTTATTAACTAAAGTTAAAGCTTAAAAATTATGGCAGAAGAAAAAAAAGAGGAAGAAAAAGAAAAAAAAGAGGAAAAAGTTGAAGTTCCGGAAAAATTCAAGAAATTGGTAGATGAAATTGAAAAAATGAGCGTTTTAGATTTAGCTGAGTTGGTAAAAATTCTGGAAAAGAAATTCGGCGTTTCCGCTGCCGCTCCCGTAGCCGTGGCTCCCGCAGCAGGTGCTCCGGCCGCTGGCGAAGCTGCGCCCGCTGCTGAGGAAAAAAGCGTGTTTAACATAACTTTAACAGCCGTGGGTGAAAAAAAGATTGAAGTGATTAAAGTGGTGAGAGATGCTACCCAGAAGGGTTTGAAAGAAGCCAAAGATTTGGTGGATGCAGCAGCCACCGGACCTCAAGTGGTAAAAGAGAACGTTAAGAAAGAAGAAGCCGAAGCCCTGAAAAAGAAATTTGAAGAAGCCGGCGCAAAAATAGAATTAAAGTAAATGATTTTTTAAAAACATGCCTTCTTGTGGGGCATGTTTTTGCTTGTTGATAATAAATAATTTTGCTATATTAAGGATAGTCGCAATTATTAACCAATAATAAAATAAAAGTATGCTCAAAATGAAATTCAGCGTATTATTCACCGCTATTTTGATGGCGATTATGGTTTTTTCTTTAACTTCCTTTGTCGTAGCTAAAGCGGAACAAAACCAAGGAGGACAAAGCCAGTTTATGACTGGAGATTCGTCTGGCCAAGAATACGGGCAAATGAATGCTGAACAACATCGGAGTAAGGTGGCAAACTTTGTCCAGGATCTTTTAAATATCGCTGACAGAGAACCGGGTGGCATCGGTGAACAGGTAAGAGTTATCGCTCAAGAGCAAAACCAATCAGCAGAGAATACTCTTCAGGCGATGGAAAAAGTACAGACAAGAAACAGAGCAATAGCTTTTTTGATCGGTCCTGATTATAGAAACCTTGGAGCTTTAAGGAGTGAGATGGTTCACACGAGGAATAGATTGGAGCAGTTAAACAGATTAATGGAGAATGTTCAAAATGAAGGCGATCAAACAGAACTTCAAAACCAAATTCAGGAAATGGAACAGGAACAGGAAAGAATTGAAAGTTTCATAAGAGAACAGGAAGGACAATTCAGTTTGTTTGGCTGGCTGGTAAAATTATTTAGTCAATAGGTAGGACAGCTAGGACAAAAATTGGCCTTGACAGGATTTCTGGCCTTGCTAATCTGAAACATTGACAAAAAGCATCATTTTTATCATAGTAAAGCTGGAAATAATAAACCACCAAGGAGGGACTATCGGAGGGATAGTAAAAAAGTGGTCAGGTAGTTCCAAAAAAATGGTGGTTTTTAATTAATTTAGTCAATTTTAAGGGTGGAAAAAGTGGGGAAGGTTTATTTGACAGCATTCCAAGGCCTCTATAAAATAAAAATTGTCCTAAAAAGTCCATATTTTAATGGCAACCAATATTTTAACGGAGATAGATACTTCATTTATCAGAGCTCAAACCGAGCATATAACAGATTGTGTGTTCGGTTTGGGCTCTTTTTTATTAAGAGTAAAGGTCCAATAAAAAATAAAGGTCGCGTTGCCCGAAGCCCCTACTATTCGAAGGTAAAAAATCGGGCAATAGATTTACCCTGTTAAATGGTCGCTGAAAGCGAATTTAACTAGGGTATATCTCGCCTAAATTTCGAGTCAAATAAATTTGGGCGGGTGGAATTCCCGCCTAGCATTTACGCTTAAAAATTTTATGCGTAAAAATTGGGCGGGAGAAATAGTAGGGAAGATAATAATTAAGAAAAACATAACAAAATGAAAAAGAAAATTGTATTAGGTTTAGGAGCTTTGCTTGTGGCAGTGGCTGGAGTAGCTGCTATGTCAGCTTATGAAGCCCACGTCATCAACGTCACAGCTCACATTGAGAATGCTTTAGCTGTCAGCGCAGAAGCATTGGATTTTGGTACTGTCTTCCCACAAGAGGAGCTTGAAAGAGAATTTACTATCTCTTTAAGTGAATCTTTTATGGAAGAAGAGAGAGCTGATGATGTAGAATACGAAATCAACCAAAAAACAAAATGTGTCTGTACTGCCTGGGATCCTCAAAACTCTGGTTCGTGTTCTAATGGACAATATCTCCCAGTTGAATACTGGGGAACGCACGATTGCCCATCTGGTTATGAACCAATGGAATCACTTTGTCCTTTCTTGTCAAAATTACCACAAGACGGAGACAATAATGATACAGGAGTAGAAAGTTACTTTGGCGAGACAGGTTGTAGAAGTTGGGGAGCTGTTGTGGGCCCGGCTACAGGTAGATTAGTTAAAAGCGAAGGAGATACTTCTGACACTTGGGTTGTTGATTTAAAAGTTCCTCCAGTAGCTGGAACAATTGGCCAGGACTGGCCGGAGAGCTGTCGGGAGTGGACTGTTCTAGTAGATGGAACAGACTACGGCTGCGACCTCTGGGTTGAAGTGACCGACATCAGCCGCTTTACTGATTCCCTTCTTTTAGAGAATAAACATTATGAAAGCAACTGGAGCGTTATTGATGACCAAACGTATGGGGTTTTAAGCTACAATGATTCCGGTGAAAACTTTGACTACAGGTTTACAGCCCAAGGTTTGTCCGATGGAATAAGCTATTCTCTAATTTATTATGCTGACCAGCAAGATAGATTTACTGACTGGGGCGGAGATACTATAGGGACAGTAATCGGTACATTTACAGCCAGTGGCGGAAGTATTGATTCGGAAATCCAGCATAAAGATCTCGGTATGGATTTACCAGATCCTAGTGACTGGAATGCTAGCGCAAGCCCGAATTATTGCGATTACAATAATGAATTTGATGATTACGACACCTGTCACGGCGCCAAGATATGGTTAGTTCCAACAGACGATTTAAATGATGGTCCGAGTCTTCCATTAGATGCTTGGAATCCAGTAAATTACTTATTTGAAACAGATCTGATTCACTACGAAGATACAAATAATTAATTTGATTGTTGATGGATTCCGCCGTCCTTGTGCGGCGGAGTGATTAGCAATTAATCCAAATGTATTGCTAAAAAATTCACCCCAGTTAAATTCGCAAAGCGACTATTTAACGGGGCAGAGGTCGACAAAAAGTGGCTTACCCTAAGTCCTCCATATCCTAGCTAGGGGGATAGGGGAAAGAGCCGATGGCAGGAGGACCTAAGGCAAGCCACTTAAAAATTAAAATAATAAAAAATAAAAAACCCCGAACAACGCTTTCCATTCGCGAATCTTACAGGTTCGCCTCATGGTGGCGCGTGTATGGGGCAAGAAAGAAAATTATGAAAAAAAAGATTTTGTTAGGGTTAGCTGCTATTGTTGTGGTTATCGGCGGGGTGGCTGCGATGTCAGCTTACGAAGCCCACGTCATAAACGTTACAGCTCATATTGAAAATGCTTTGTCTGTTGATCCCCACGAGCTTGACTTTGGCACTGTCTTCCCACAGGAATACTTAGAGAAAAGTTTTACAATTTCTTTAAGTGAATCTTTTCAGGCGGCAGACAGGGTTGATGATGTAGGATATATCATCAAGCAAAAGCCAAAGTGTGAATGTGAGTATTTGGGAACGGCGGAGGAGAATCTATGTACCGAAGGGCAGTACGCTGCTGTAGATTATGCCACTCATAATTGTCCAATTAATTATACAGAAATGGAAGATCTTTGCCGTTTCCTGTCCAAAATGCCTCAAGATGAAAATGAAACAGAAATTGGCGAACCAAGTTATTATGATCCGGGAATTGATACTTGCGTAGGCCAAGTCACAGAAGCACTTTATGCTTCCGGCAGATTGGCAAAGAGTGAGCAAGATTTCTCGGATACTTGGACTGTGGACTTAAAAGTTCCGCCAGTTGCCGGTTTTGTCGGTCAGGATTGGCCAGAGAGCTGTGCTGAGTGGGTAGTTGACCAGAATGACGTAGATTACGGCTGTGACCTCTGGGTTGAGGTAAATGAAATTTCTCTGCCGCCCGACCGCTTTCCGCTTGAAGGCACTGCCTACATCGGATACGAGGACTGGACTGACGGTGACCTTGACTACAACGACTTCGGTATGGATTTTTACGCCCAAGAATTCTACGACACAGTTGGCTCAACGGATTATTTGACAAGAGTTGTTATGAGTTTTGAGGCTGTCATTTATGATTCTGGTGCGGATCATTATATCCATATCAGCAGGCCGTTCAATGGGTCATACACTTACAATGTGACTCGTTCGGTAGCGGCTATATCAAGCGAAGTAACGGCAGGAGCCCACAGTGGTTCCGGCGATTTAGATGTGGTGCTCTTTGACACCGCAAAGTATAACTGGCCGGAAAAACAAATCGGCGAGACCGTGACGATTGAAGTGATATTGGATGACTCGTCAGCGAATCCAAGAACACCATTAGTTGCGCCTCGTCCAGATTTGGATCCATTTATGGCAAATTATGATCCATGGGAAAATCCTTATGCCGGAGTTAGTGGAACATTCCATATTGCCCACATTGAAACTATTGGCAGTACGGCAGCCCAAAAGAACACGCCAAGAATTGTGCCAGAAGGTACAGAAGTACCTTTCATTCTGGTAATTCCCGAGACCGACTGGATACCGCCTTATGAAGATACGACTATTACAGCACCCTACTGGGACTTTACCGATTACTATCATGATACACACTCAAGCTGGGGCCCTTCAGGAACCGATTGGTATACATCTCTTGACCCGGACCATGATCATGTTGGTACAGGCGGGCTAGCGTGGTAATTGTAATTGATTGTTAATGGATTCTCCACCTACGCTAAAGCTTCGGCGGACAGGCCGCCTTCCTTGTGAAAGCTTGTAGGTGGGGAGTGATTAGTAATCAATCCCAGTAGTAGAACCTATAGGTTCACTACGGGGCGGAGAAATAAATAAAAATTAAAAGAGCAAAAAATAATAATATGAAAAAGAAAATTATATTAGGTTTAATAACAGTAATTGCAATAACTGGTAGCGTAGCAGCGTTTTCAGCTTTTGAGGCGCATATTATTAACGTAACAGCTCATATTGAAAACGCCTTAAGAGTTATTGCTCCGGAAGAAATGACCTTTGGAACGGTTTTTCCGCAAGAAAAAATGGAAGAATTATTTTTGATTACCACTAGTGATTCTTTCTGTGCGCCTGATCAGACAAGAGTTACATCAATTGATTACAAAATTGTCCAGAAGCCAAAACCAATCTGGCCGATACCAGAAAATTGTGAACTAACCGGACTTCAAGAGGTTACTCTTGACGAAGCAAGGGTTTATTGTCATCAATACTCTGAAGATTTAGAGTGCTGTTATCCATCACTTTGTCCTTATCTGTCAAAAACAATTATTGATCCTGATCCCGAACCATATACAGATTATGGAGTTCCGGCTTTTCATGATCCAGATGATCCTTCATCTATAGCTACAGGAACTATAGATAAGTTTGAAGACCCAGAAGATTTTTGGTTAATTGATTTAGATGTTCCTTGTTTTGAAGGTATGTGTGCTCAGGACTGGACGCATCAGGGTTGGGAATTAGACCCGGCCTTAGAAAGTGAAATCTTTGGTTGTGATTTATGGGTTGAAGTAACAGGAATTTACGGCGGAATTTTAGAATAGCAATTTAAAATATTTTACTGTTCTTTTGGGAGGGACGGGAAGAACAGCAAAATTAGAAATAAAAAAATAAAAAAACAATGTCAAAAATAAAATTAACATTAATAACTATTGGAGTAATTGTTGCTTTGCTGGTTGTGGTTCAGATTGTTAATGCTGCCAAATACAAGATGGTGGTTAATGTAGTTGAGGGAGAAAACGTGATGGGAGTCAATCCTTTGGCTGACAAATTGGACTTTGGCGATTTGTCCAGAAATAACGGAATGACAAGGTACGTAACAATGAAAAGCTCAGGAGGAGTTGAAACTTATGTTATGGTTTGGAAATTTGGCGAAATTGCCGATTTGGTTAAATTAAACAAAAACAATTTTGTTTTGGAGTCCGGTGAAGAAGTAAAGTTGGCTTTTGAAATTCAGATTCCGCCTTCAGCGCCGATAAAACAGTATTCCGGCTCGGTTTGGATTTTCCGCTTACCGAGAATTTTTTAGGGCTTGAATGTACTAAAAAGATAATATGAAAATAAACCAAAAAGTAAAAAGCGCGATAGGATGGATTGTATATCTAGCAATTTTAGTTGCTTTGGTTTATGGCATACCAAAAGTTTTGGTTCGTGTTTTAGACACAGATTATCCGATGGCTTCCATTACTTCAGATTCCATGTGGCCGGCTTTAAAAGAAGGAGATTTCGTTTTGATTAAAGGAATTGACGGCAAAGGAGAGATTGCGATGGGGGACATCATTGTTTATAAGAATCCAAAAGGATTTACTATTCATCGGGTAATAAAAATAAATGAAGGAACAGTGGTAACCAAGGGTGATGCTAATAATGTAGAAGATAAACCGGTTGGCTACGAGGAAGTTGTCGGCAAGGTTGTAACCATCGGGGAAAAACCTTTTAGGATACCGTTTTTAGGAAAAATCGGCCTTCTGATTAATAAAGTTAATATATGATTTTTGAGGAAAATATAAGTTATTATCAAGAAAAAAAAGTGCCAGTAAGAATAATAAAAAGAAGAAGGAGGGAACCAATTAATTCTCAAGGAGGAACGAATTTTGGTTTTCTAAAAACACCCTTAAAGAGAGCGGGGAAAATATTCTTGATTTTACTTTTCCTTTCTTCTCAAGTTTATTTAGCATCGGCTTTTGAAGCCCACGTTGTCAATGTTACGGCTCACATCTGCGGTTATTCAGAAACCCGGACAATGGGCTTTTGGAAGAACCACTTTAATGCTTATAAAAATTGCCTGCCTCAATGGCTGGGTGATGAAGAAATCGGCGACAAACAAACGGTAACTGAAGTTTTTGATGCGGCTAACGCTGATGTGATGAGAGATATGTTAAAAGGCCAGTTATTGGCAATGAAATTTAATATCTGTTATTTCGGCATTGAAACTTGCGAAGGAGAAGAATTTGAAGGGCACACTTTAAATGAACTTGTAAACTGGGCTGATAATTTACTGCGAGACCCTAATTCTTCAAGAGAAGAGCAAGAATTAGCAAAAAACCTTTTAGATTACGCAAACAATGCAGAGGGGATTAGATATTGTTCAACACCGCCGGTTTGGTATAATCCTTCTTTTGCTAAAAAAGCAGAAAAAGAAGAGGAGTTGACTGAAGAAGATTTAACCGATGAACTATTATTAGCAAGTTTGCAGGCAACTCTTATAGACGATTCTCTTGACGAGGAGTTTTCCGAGGAACCACCAGCTGAGGAACCGCCAGCTGAGGAACCTCCCGCAGAGGAACCACCTGCAGAGGAGCCACCTGCCGAAGAACCACCTGCCGAAGAACCACCTGCCGAAGAACCACCTGCCGAAGAACCACCTGCCGAAGAACCACCCTTAGAAGAACCTCCTGTAGAGGAACCACTATCTGAAGAACCACCTACTGAAGAACCGCCTGCCGAAGAACCACCTGCCGAAGAACCACCTGCTGAGGAGCCACCCGCAGAGGAACCGCCATCTGAAGAACCTCCTGTAGAGGAACCTCCCGCAGAGGAACCACCAGCAGAGGAACCACCTGCTGAGGAACCGCCAGCTGAGGAGCCACCCGCAGAGGAACCGCCCCCGCCACCCGCAGAAGAGCCGCCCGCAGAATAAAGTTTTTAATAATAATGAATAAATTATTGAATAATACATATATATATAAATATAAAAGATTGCTAATCAGCTTAGTAGCAATAGTTGTTTTGGTTTCGGTTTTAATAATTCTTAATGCCAATATTATAAAAGTTTCAGCTCAGATTATCCCGGTGACAGTTTCAACTAATAATTTAAGTTTTGGCACGGTCTTTCCCGGAGAAGAACTTGAAGGTAATTTTATCGTAAACTATATAGAAGACGAAGGTAGCGGAATTGCCTATAGGTTGATTCAAAAAAGAAAACCCCTACCGCCAGAGCATCCAGAATACCCTGATGGCGGAGATCCAGAAATGCCAGGTTACTATCGCGATCTTTGCTCGCACTTGGAAAAAGTTAGTTTAGAAGGAGAAAATGATATTCCAAGTTCGGCTTTTGTCGGTCCGATCTCAACCGATCCTTCTGATAACTGGACAATTTATTTTAAAGTACCGGCAATCTTTGGCCAGGTTGGCCAAGATCATACCGGCGGGGTAGTGGATGAAAACGGCGAGTACGGTTGCGACATTTCAATTGATATTGACGTTGAAGAAATCTGCGATCCAACAGAGGAATTAGTTATTAATGGAAGTTTTGAAACGCCAGTTGTTTCGGGTGGTTGGGACATATTTCCTTCGGGCACAACTGGTTTGGGCTGGGCAGTAGATTGGCGAGAAGACGTTCCTGCCACTTCGGGCGGTTATTCCAGACCAGATCCAGCCAATATAGAACTTCATCGGGGAGTTCTTGGACCAGCTTATGAAGGAGGCCAATATACTGAGTTGGATAGTGACTGGTATGGTCCAGGTCATTCTCAAAGCGGAGAACCAGCCTCAGTTAAAGTTTATCAAGACATTCCAACAATTCCCGGATTAACCTACAATATTAATTATTATTTTTCGCCAAGACCAAACACAGCTGCTGCCAATAACATTCTTGAGTTTAGCTGGGACGGAGATGTTAAAGCAACGAATACCTTAGCTGGAGGCAGTAGTATAAGCTGGTCTGGATATAATTATAGTTTTACAGCTTCCGGGGACACGACCCGTTTACAATTTACTGATTTAGGTACTGCCGATGGCCTAGGGACATTTTTGGACAGTGTCAGCGTGAAATGTGTCCTACCCCAGTAATGCCCCTGCGGACTTGACAAGGTATTGACAAATTTTTTGTTTGTTATATAATTAAAAATCTCAATAAAGGAGGAAACATTGTTCTTTTTTTAGTTCTTTTGTAGAGGAGAGAGAATCAATTAACAAATTATAAAATAAAAAACTCTCTAAGCGTATTTCGTTTAGTCCGATTTTAGTCAAAACAAAAAAATATGAACATTTTTCTTAACCATCAAAAATTAAATTATTCCAAAAAAATCTTTGCTACTATATTTACTGTATTCTTTACGGTGAATTTTGTATTTCCGCTCAATAATATAGCAACGAATGCTAGTTATGTAGAACCAGCACTTGTCCAAGATAATCCAACCTGTGAAGATTTAGGTTATGAATCAGAATTTAAGGTTGATCCGCCAAATAACGGCGCTTACAGCGTTGGTACTATTGGAACGGTGACAGTCGCTAATATTAATGACGGACAATTTGACTGGACGTCCACTTTTGGTATTGATGCCGTTGTTGCCAAAGGTGGGCCTAACGCCAATCTTTATGTTTACGACCCGCCAACAGAATCGTTTAACGACACCAGTTTAGTTACGCCGACTAATCCTAATAATGATGAGCCATATGGTTTAAGCCATATTTTGTTTTGTTACGATGCTGACCCGACCTATACTATCGCCGGGAAAAAATTCAATGATGAAAATTGCGATGGAGAAAGATCTTGCGGTGAAGACTACCTCAGTGACTGGGAAATTACCATTGAAGGACCAAATCAATTAAGCGATTCTACTTTTACTGCATTCGGCCTTTATTACTTCAGCGATTTGTATCCCGGTGTTTACACTGTTTGCGAAACGCAGCAAAATGGCTGGGAGCAAACATATCCTGAAGACAACAATGGTTGTCATATTATTGAAATAACAGACTCAAACATAACCGGAGTGGATTTTGGCAATCATTTCGGCAGTTGCGAAGTTGAATGTACGACCGATTTAGATTGTGACGATGGATTATGGTGTAATGGAGCAGAAATATGTAATTTAGATACAAATGAGTGCCAAGCAGGTACTCCAGTTGACTGTGATGACGGAGTCGGCTGTACAGATGACTTTTGTGACGAAGACGCTGATCAATGCGTTAATGCACCGAATGATGCAAATTGTGACGATGGCTTATATTGTAACGGAGAAGAAACCTGTGATGCTTCACAGGATTGCCAACCGGGTACTCCAGTTGATTGTTCTCAATACAACATATCCGGAATAGCAACTTGCGATAATGATCCTGAT
>Ga0180433_10000263_pt1 | contig 92503 bp, 78 predicted proteins | sample SS_ome_8_FD_132980 | JGI IMG/M metagenome (GOLD analysis project Ga0180433, IMG submission 132980) | Hypersaline lake sediment archaeal communities from the Salton Sea, California, USA - SS_1_D_1 metaG | ecosystem: Environmental > Aquatic > Non-marine Saline and Alkaline > Hypersaline >... | reverse complement strand
TTTTGGCAAGGACGGCCACCAATCCCGCAAAAAATGCAGAACCTAAAGCGTAAATTTGCCAATGAGTAAGCATTTTCATTTTTTTATGAGCATACCCTCCTTTTTTCTATAAACACAGGGTACTCTTTGTTGAAGAAAAAGTCAATTTAAAATCTGGTATCCAAATCGTCTCTACCATATGGCTTTGGGGCCAAGATTAAGCAGTTTTGCTTAACGAGGCTTTGACAAAAGCGGAAAATAGAGGGTGGGGTTTGTCAGGCTTGGATTTAAATTCGGGATGGAACTGGCAGGCGATAAACCAGGGATGATTTTTAAATTCAATTATCTCAACCAGATTCCCATCGGGATGGATTCCGGGGAAAAACATTCCTTTCTCTTTCATAATTTTCTTGTATTTATTGTTAAATTCGTATCTATGTCTATGCCGTTCAAAAATCTTTTCTTTTTTATATGCCTTATAAGCATTGGTGCCTTTCTTTATCCTGCATACATATGAGCCCAGGCGCATGGTAGCGCCCTTTGCGTGTATCTTTTTCTGCTCTTCAAGAAGGCTTATCACCGGATATCTGGTACCTTTATTGAATTCCGTTGAATTGGCTCTTTTCATGCCGCAGATATTTCTGGCAAATTCAATCACTGCTGTCTGTAATCCCAGGCATATGCCAAAGAAAGGAATTTTCCTCTCTCGTGCGTATTGGATGGCCTGAATTTTCCCATTTATTCCCCTATTTCCGAAGCCGCCCGGCACAAGGATTCCTTCTACCCCCTCTAAGTATTTTTTCGCCCCATTCTTTTCGATATCTTCAGAGTCAACCTTCCTTATAACAAGCTCGGCGTCATTGGCTATCGCTCCATGAACTAACGCTTCATATATGGACTTATAGGCGTCTTGCAAAGTAATGTATTTACCAACTACCGCAATTTGAGCCTGTTTTGAAGGAGACCTTAATCTACTTAAAACCATATCCTCCCAATGAGATAAATCCCTGTCTTCACATTTTAAATTAAGAAGTTTTATTATCAACCTATCTAAGCCTTCATTTTTTAAATTTAAGGGGAGTTCATATATGCTTTTTACATCTAAAGCGGGAATTACTGCTGAGCTGTCAACATTACAGAAAAGGGCGATTTTTTCCTTTGCTTCTTTAGTAAGATGCTTTTCTGTTCTGCAGACGATAATATCCGGAATAATGCCTATTTCCCGAAGGGTACCTACGCTATGCTGGGTCGGCTTTGTCTTAATTTCACCGGCTGTTTTTATATACGGAACAAGGGTTACGTGAATATTTACCGCATATTCTCTTCCCAATTCCAGCCTTAATTGCCTTATTGCCTCCAGAAATGGCAAGCCTTCTATGTCACCTACGGTGCCGCCTATCTCTACTATAACCACGTCTATCTTGCGGCCATAGGCAACTTTCTTTATACTATTCTTTATCTCTTCGGTAATATGGGGGATTATTTGCACTGTCTTCCCTAAATAATCTCCTTTTCTTTCCTTCGATATAACTGAAAAGTAAATCTTTCCTGTAGTTATATTATTATCTTTAGTGAGTTTCGCCTGGGTAAAGCGTTCATAATGGCCTAAATCCAAATCTGTCTCGGCACCGTCATCGGTAACATAAACCTCTCCATGCTGATACGGATTCATTGTGCCTGGGTCGACATTTATGTAAGGGTCGCATTTTATCAGAGTGATTTTTAGTCCCTTTGATTCCAGGAGTCTGCCGATGGAAGCTGAAGCAATACCTTTGCCCAGGCTGGAAACTACACCGCCGGTAACAAAAATATATTTAGGCATTTTAGCTCCTTTCTAAAATATCTTTTGCTATTTTCTTGGGAGGCTTAAGCGGATAATTTCCGTCGAAACATGCGGTGCAAAATTCGCCCTTTGGAAGAGGCATGGCATCCAGCATCCCTTCTTTGCTTAAATATTTGAGTGAATCCACCCCGATAAAATCTTTAATCCATTCTATGGTGTGATTCGAGGCAATCAATTCTTTTTTCGTGGGAAAGTCAATTCCATAGAAACAGGGAAACTTAAGCGGTGGGCAGCTAATGCGCATATGCACTTCTTTTGCCCCTGCCTCCCTCAACGTTTTTACTCTCACCCGGCTGGTTGTACCTCTAACGATAGAATCCTCTATAATCGCTATACGTTTTCCCCTAAGCACGTCTTTTATGGGATTGAGCTTGACCTTTACTCTAAAATCCCTGATAAATTGCGAAGGTTGAATAAATGTTCTTCCGATATAATGATTCCTTATCATACCTATCTCACACGGGATTCCGGATTCCTCAGCAAAACCCACGGCCGCATAATTTCCTGAATCGGGTATCGGCATAATTAAGTCACAATCTAACGGATGTTCGCGGGCAAGTTGCTTGCCTAAACGCCTGCGAGTCAAATAGACATTTTTACCAAATATATTACTGTCTGGCCTGGCAAAATATATATATTCGAAGATGCATAAAGAATGTTTATCCTGAGACATCGCTTTTACCGATTCCAGGTCGTTTTTGCAGATAAATACAACCTCCCCGGGTTCAACGTCCCTGACATATTCAGCCTGAATTAAATCAAGAGCGCAGGTTTCGCTGGCTAAAACATAAGCGCCGTTTAATTTACCGATACATAAAGGCCGCCAGCCGAAAGGGTCTCTTGCCCCAACCAGAATATCATCCAGCATCAAAACCAAAGAATAGGAACCTTCCAGTTGTGATAATACCTCGGTAACCTTTTCTTTATAATCTTTCTTCTCCGATTTAACCAAAAGATGGGCGATTATTTCGGAATCCATGGCGCTTTGAAAGATAGAGCCTCTCTGCTCTAAAAGTTGGTGTAATTTTAGGGTATTGGTCAGATTTCCATTATGGGAAATAGCGATATGGTTCTTTTTATGCTTTACCAAGAACGGCTGAATATTCTTCTCAGAGCTTGAACCGGTAGTTGAATATCTAACATGCCCGCAAGCTAGATTGCCGCGTAAAGATTTTATAATCTTCTCATCGAAAACGTCACCGGCAAGCCCCATGCCTTTATGAAATCTACTTTTTTTTCCGTCATAAACAACTATTCCGGCACTTTCTTCACCGCGGTGCTGCAAGGCGTAAAGTCCCAAATAGGTAAGCCGCGATGCATCTTTATGTCCATACACCCCAAATATTCCGCACATAACGACCTCACTCTGTCCGCTCAGTTAACAGTTTTTTTCTTTTTTTGTATTGTCCGCAAAATATGTTCACACTTTTCTGTTTTCTGTCCTCTGTCCTCTGTTAACTGTACGCTGTAAACTGCAAATTTTCTATTGCAACCTTACTGCCATACCTCTTGCTGTCAAATACTTCTTCGCCTCTTGGATAGAAAATTCACCAAAATGAAAAATGGAAGCGGCCAGTACCGCATCGGCACCCCCAACGGAGAAAGCCTGATAGAGGTGCTCTAGATTTCCCGCTCCGCCGGAAGCAATCACCGGAATATTTACCGCCCCTGAAATCATTTTGGTAAGCTCCAAATCATATCCTGCTTTAGTGCCATCTTTATCCATGCTGGTAAGAAGAATTTCACCTGCTCCTAACTCTTCTGCTTTTTTAGCCCACCCGACTGCCTCCAATCCGGTTGGTTTTTTCCCTCCATAAGTATAGACTTCCCAACTTAGTTTGCTGGCCGACGGGCTAACCCTTCTTTTCGCATCAATCGCCACAACGATACATTGACTGCCAAATTCTTCTGATGCCTTTTTAATTAAATTAGGATTTTCTATGGCCTGGGTATTTATAGAAACCTTATCGGCACCAGATTTAAGAAGCAGTTTTATATCCCTTATCCCCCTTATACCTCCGCCAATAGTCAAAGGAATAAAAACCTGTTCGGCGGTTTTCATGACTATTTCTAAAATCACTCCGCGCTTTTCAATACTGGCGGTAATATCTAAGAAAACAATTTCATCGGCTCCTTCCCGGGAATATACGGAAGCTGACTCTACCGGGTCACCAGCATCTTTTAAATTCAGGAAATTAATTCCTTTAACTACCCGGCCGTCTTTTACATCCAGACAAGGTATAATCCTTTTAGCTAACCCCGTTGGAAATTTTGATTCACTTTTCATTTTAATCTCATCCCTTACCCCATCAGAAAATAAAAATGCTTACTCATAGTCAGAGGGATTTCTAACGGGGCTAACATAACGGCAAAAGTTCCCCAAAATTTTCAGGCCAAGCGCGGTGCTTTTTTCCGGGTGAAATTGCAGACCCCAAATGTTATCCTTATTTACTGCGGAGACAAAATCCCGGCCATATTTGGTCGTGGCAATAATTATTTCTTTATCTTCAGGTTCGACATAATAAGTGTGGTCAAAATAAAAATAACTTTTATCCGGGATATCTTTAAATATATCTGTTTTCTGTCCTCTGCTTTCTGTTTTCTGTTTTCTGTCTTCTGTTTTCCGCACTTTTACCTGGTTCCATCCCATATGGGGAATCTTCACCTGCGAATCGATTTTTTTTACCTTTCCCTTTAAAATATCAAAACCCTTATGGCGCCCGTGTTCCTCGCTTTCCGTAAATAACAGCTGTAAGCCCAGGCAGATTCCTAAAAAAGGCTTGCCGCTTTTGATTGCCTTAAAAATGGAAGATAAAACCCCTAAATTGCTAAAATTTTCCATAGCCCGATAAAAAGCCCCTACCCCAGGCAATACGAGTGCGGAAGCATTGGCTATGTCTTTAGGTTCGTTAGTAACCTTTGTCTTTGCGCCAACGGCTTCTAAGGCTTTGCTCACGCTTCTTAAATTCCCTAAGCCGTAATCAATAACTGCAATGAATTTGTCCATTTAGAAACCATCCTTTTAACCGCCAAATCAATTATAACGCTTTTATCGTTTAATATCTTTAATTTTTTACCGCCGGTTTTCCCGATTATCTGAAATGGCGCCGCAAACTTTTTGGCTATATCCCTAATCTTACTGATAGATTCTTCGCTGCAAGAAAGGATAATTCTTGACTGGGATTCACCAAAAAGAATAGCATCTTTTCTTCCGGTAAAATCCAAATTATCGATAACTGCTCCTATCGGGTTCTCCCTATCGGAGAGGCAGCATTCTGCCAAAGCCACTGCTAATCCCCCTTCAGAGCAATCGTGGGCGGAGCTGACCAATCCTTTTTTTATCGCCTCTAAGGTTGCCTGCTGAACTGCTACTTCTAAACGCAAATCCAATTCTGGAGCGTCTCCTTTTATTAATCCATGCGCCATTTTCAAATATTCGCTACCACCTAATTCTTCCTTACAAAGTCCTAAAAGAATAATTGTTTCTTTTTCTTTTTTAAAATTCTGCCGGCAAACAAGCCGGACGTCATGAATAACGCCAATCATTCCGATACTGGGAGTAGGATAAATGGCTCCTTTAGGATGCTCATTGTAAAAAGAGACATTGCCGCTAACTACAGGTATATTGAAAAATTTGCAAGCATCGACGATTCCCTCAACGCACTTTTTAAACTGCCAGAATCTATCGGGTTTCTCCGGATTGCCAAAATTAAGACAATCAGTCACCGCCGCCGGCTCGGCACCGGATGAAACCAGGTTCCTGGCCGCCTCGGCGATAACAATCTGTGCCCCTCGATAAGGATTTAAATAGCAGTAGCGGCTATTACAATCGGTAGTAGCGGCAATGGCTTTGTTTGTTCCTTTTAATCTGAGCACTGCCGCATCAGAACCGGGTAAAACCAAAGTATTTGTCTGCACCATATGGTCATATTGCTCATAAACCCAGGCCTTACTACAAATAGTAGGAGAGCTCAAAAGTTCAAGCAAAACCTCATTGTAATCTTTGGGCTCGGGAATTGTGGCGATATCCAATTTACCTAATATATCTAAATAATCCGGCTTTTTGTAAGGCATATCATAGAGCGGCACTTGAGTCAAAGAATGAGCCTTTATCTCCGCTACGATTTTACCTTTATCTTTGATGCGCACCATATCATCACCGGTAACCTTACCGATAACCACCGCATTTAAGTCCCAGTTGGAGAAAATCTTCGCGATTTCTTTCTCTTTCCCTTTTTGCACACAAATAAGCATCCTCTCCTGAGACTCTGACATCATCACCTCCCAGGGCTCCATATTTTCTTCTCTGCGGGGAACATCGGCAAGTTCCACTTCCATTCCGGAATTACCGGCCGAAGCCATCTCACTGGTCGAACAGGTAAGCCCGGCGGCGCCCATATCTTTAATTCCTACCACATATCCGGTCGCCAAAGCCTCTAAGGTAGCCTCAATAAGACATTTTTCGGTAAAAGGGTCTCCAATTTGAACTGTCGGTCTTTTTTCTTCACCTTCCCTAAATTCGTGTGAGGCTAAAACACTACAACCGCCAATGCCATCTCTTCCGGTACTTGAGCCTACATACATAATGGAGTTGCCGCATCCGCTAGCCCGCGCCCGGGCTAACTTATCCTTTTTGGCAATACCGATACTCATTGCATTAACCAGGCAGTTACCGTTATAGCTCTCATCAAAGTATATATCACCGCCAACTGTGGGCACACCCAGGCAATTACCGTAAAATTGAATTCCATCTACCACGCCGCGTAAAAGATAGCGATTATAGGGTTCGGTTAAAGGACCGAATCTTAAAGAATTCAAAGAGGCAATCGGTCTTGCCCCGGCGGTAAAGATATCTCTGATAATACCGCCTACACCCGTGGCCGCACCCTGCTTTGGTTCGACCTGTGAAGGATGGTTATGACTTTCCATTTTAAAAATAACCGCTAAATCATCAATAATAATCCCACCGGAATCTTCACTCTTTAAAGCCTGGTATCGGCCACTTTGCGGTAGAAGTTTTAATAAATTACGCGAACGGGGATAGCCGCAATGCTCCGACCACTCCACCGAAAACATGGCCAGTTCCGTAGGTGTTGGTTCCCGCCCCAAGACCTTTATAATCCTTTTATACTCCCCGTCGCTTAAACCTAAACTTTTATAGACTTCTTCTCGAAACATATCAATGGGCCCCGATCCATTTGACTATTGATTTGAATATGTTTAATCCATCCTCGGAACCTAATTCTTTTTCAGAACTTCTCTCCGGATGAGGCATGATACCCAGGACATTACCTTTTTTGTTTACTAAACCCGCAATATCGGCTATAGCCCCGTTTGGATTGCTGTTTCTATTTATTTCTCCCTCTACGTCACAGTAACGAAAAAGGACCTGTTTATTCTCCTCTAAATCTTTAAGGCCTTTTTTATCAATATAGTAGTTTCCTTCATTATGGGCGATAGGTATTTTCAAAACCTGACCCTTTTGACAGAGATTTGTAAAAGGGGTCCTGGGGTTCTCTGTTTTTATATAGATATATTTGCAGATAAAATGAAGATTAGTATTTCTTAACATCGCTCCCGGTAAAAGTCCGGCCTCAAGCAGGATTTGAAATCCATTGCAGATACCGATTACCACCCCCCCTTTGCGGGCAAAGTCGGAAAGTCGCTCCATTACCGGCGAAAATCTGGCAATCGCCCCGGTTCTTAAATAATCTCCATAGCTGAATCCTCCGGGTAGTATAAGGCAATCAAAACTGTCCAATCTTCTATTCTTATGCCAGATATATTCAACCGGCTGCTTCAGGACATCTTTTATTACATAAAAACAATCCTGGTCGCAGTTTGACCCCGGAAATACGACAATACCAAATTTCATTCAGGCCTCTTTTATCTGGAAACGATAATCTTCGATTATGGGATTGGCTAAAAGCTTTCTGCACATTTCATTTAGTCTCTTTTTTGCCGTCTCCTGGTTATTAATATTTAGCCTAAGATTAATCAATTTCCCTGTGCGGACGTCTTTCGTCTCTTTATAGCCTAAAGATTCCAATGCATGCTTAATGGCCAAACCTTGAGGATCTGCTATGGTCTTTTTCAAACTGATATAAATTTCTGCTTTCAGCACTTTTTCTCTCCTATAGATTTTTATCGTTTTTTGTATGGTTCACAAAATATATTCACACTTTTCTATTCTCTGTCCTCTGTCTTCTGTCTTCCGCCCTCTATTCTCTGTCTTCTGTTTTCTGTCCTCTGTTAACTACCACGGCCTTTGGCCATGGTGCTATTCCCATTCTATCGTACTGGGTGGCTTGGATGAAATATCGTATACCACCCGATTTATTCCCTCAACTTCATTGATAATACGGTTGGAAACCCTTTCTAATAATCCATAAGGCAATCTCGCCCAGTGGGCGGTCATGGCATCTTCACTGGTAACTGCTCTTATGGCTAAGATACTCTCGTATGTCCTTTCGTCTCCCATCACTCCAACGGTTTTTATAGGAAGAAACACACAAAATGACTGCCATAATTTTCTATATAATCCACTTCTTTTTATCTCCTCTATTAATATCCAATCTGTCTCGCGTAGTATATCGAGTCTTTCTTTGGTAACTTCGCCTATTACTCGTACGGCCAGGCCCGGCCCTGGGAAAGGTTGCCTTAAAATAAGTTCATCTGGTAGGTCAAGCCTTCTCCCAAGCAGTCTTACTTCATCTTTAAATAAATCTTTAAGCGGTTCGATTAACTTAAACCTCAAACGCTTCGGTAATCCTCCAACGTTGTGATGAGTCTTGATAGTTGCCGAAGGTCCCCCGACGGGAGACTTCGATTCGATTACATCGGGATATAATGTGCCTTGAGCTAAAAATCTTATCTTGTTTAATTTCCTGGCCTCTTTCTCAAAGATTTTTATAAACACTTTACCTATAATACTGCGTTTCCTCTCTGGATTTTTAACCCCTCTCAAGGCCTTTAAGAAAACCTCTTTAGCGTTTATAACTTTTAAATTAATATGAAAGCGGTTTTCGAATCTTTTCTTTACCAGCTTCGCTTCATCCTTACGCAATAAGCCGTTATCGATAAAAATAGCTTCTACATTCCGCCCTATCGCTTTATGAAGCAGCATAGCCAAGACAGACGAATCTACCCCGCCGCTTAAAGCGCAGAGAACCTTCTCCTTACCTATTTTATTTTTTAATTCTTTAATAGTGTCGTTAATGAACGAACGCATATTCCAGGAAGGTCGGCAGCCGGCTATATCAATGAGGAAATTCCTTAAAATTTGTTTCCCTTTCGCTGTATGAATTACCTCGGGATGAAACTGAAGTCCGTAAAATCTCTTCACTCTATTTTCCATCGCGGCAACAGGAGAATTTTCGGTTACCCCGATTACCCCAAAACCTTTAGGTAATTTCAAAATTCTATCTCCATGGCTCATCCAGATTGTTTCCTTTTTAGCCAACCCCTTGAATAATCTTTTTCTATCTTTAACCTTGAGGGTTGCTTTTCCATATTCCCTTGCTTTGGCTTTGGATACTTTTCCTCCCAGCATCTTTGCCATAAGCTGAGCGCCATAACATATACCTAAAACTGGGATGTCCATATCAAAAATGGCTTTATCGCAAACAAGGCTTTTTATCGAGATAACACTGGCCGGCCCACCAGATAGAACAATAGCCTTAGGGAACCGCTTCACAAGTTTAGAAATACTGATATTATAAGGGATTATCTCAGAATAGATACCGCATTCTCTTACCCGGCGGGCAATAAGGTGTGTATATTGCGAGCCAAAATCTAAAATAGCTACCCAGTCTTTACACATCTTCCTTCACCTGTATATTCCTGTATAGATTTAACCGAGAAATCGCCTTTTAGTATCGATTCGATTCCGTTAACGGCTGCCTGGGCACCTTGAATCGTTGTTATACAGGGTATGCCATGCATAACTGCCGCATTCCTGATTGGTCTCATATCCGACTGCCCTCTGGCACCTGAAGGCGTATTTATAATTAATCCTATCTTGCCATTTTTAATAAACTCCAGGAGTTCTGTCCTGCCTTCTCCAATTTTTCCAATTACCTGACAGCTAATGTTATTGGAATCAAGTACTTTTGCCGTGCCGTTTGTCGCTACAATGTCAAAACCCATATCACGGAGTTTCTTGGCAATAAAGGTTATGTTTCTTTTATCATCGTTCTTAACACTTATAAATATTTTACCCTTCTGGGGCAGGGTGCTGTTTGCCGCCATCTGTGATTTGTAAAATGCCATTCCGAATGAAGAATCTATACCCATCACTTCACCGGTAGATTTCATCTCCGGGCCCAATATGATATCAACCCCGGAAAATCTTGAGAAAGGCAATACGGATTCCTTAACCGATATGTGGTTTACTTCCCTTTGTCTTAAAAATCCCAGTTCGGATAATTTCTCTCCGGCCATAACCTTAGCGGCCAACTTGGCTAAAGGTATTCCGGTCGCCTTGCCGACAAAAGGCACTGTCCTTGAGGCTCTGGGATTGACTTCAAGCACATATACCGTATCGTTCTTAACCGCGAATTGTATATTCAAAAGTCCCTTTACTTTTAACTCTTTAGAAATCGCGTATGTATATTCTTTTATTGTAATAATGGTATCATTACCTAAAGTGTGGGGCGGCAACACACAGGCTGAATCTCCCGAATGAATGCCAGCCTCTTCTATATGTTCCATTATACCGCCGATTACCGTAATGTCACCATCGGATAACGCATCAACATCCACCTCGACAGCACCCTCTAAAAATTTATCTATAAGCACGGGGTGTTCCTCGGAAGTATCTTTTGCTTCTCTTATAAACTCATCAAGGGATTCTTCATTATAAACTATTTTCATCGCTCTGCCGCCTAATACATACGACGGCCTTACCAGGACAGGATATCCGATACGCTCGGCAATTTTCTTTGCCTCTTCCTTTGACTTGGCCGAGCCGTTTTGCGGCTGGTTAAGCTTTAACTTCTTTATAAGTCGGGCGAATTTGTCTCTGTCCTCGGCCGTGTCTATAGATTCAACCGAAGTGCCAATTATAGGTACACCGGCATTTTCTAACCGTTGGGCTAAGTTAAGCGGAGTCTGTCCGCCAAACTGAACTATTACACCGTGAGGTTCCTCTTTATCGACGATATTCATAACGTCTTCAAAGGTCAGCGGTTCAAAGTATAGCTTATCTGATGTGTCATAATCTGTCGAAACTGTCTCCGGATTGGAATTGACCATAATCGTTTCAAATCCCAGTTCCTTAAGCGCAAAAGAAGCATGGCAGCAGCAATAATCGAATTCTATCCCCTGACCAATTCTGTTCGGACCACCGCCAAGTATAATTATTTTCTCCCTTTTTGAACGCCGGGTTTCATCCTCCATTTCATAAGTTGAATAATAATACGGGGTATAGGCTTCGAACTCTGCCGCACATGTATCTACTAATTTAAATATCGCTTTAATTCCTTGTTTCTTTCTTAATTCCCTCACCGATAATTCGTCGGAACCTGTTAAATCGGCAATCTGTATATCACTGAAACCATATTGCTTGGCTTTGAGCAAAAGCCCGGAAGGCAGATGACAAACAACATCTGGCTTCTGTGTTCTGACTTCTGTCATCTGATTTTCAAGCTTTACTATCTGTTTTATATTATCGATAAACCAGGGATCAATCTTGGTAATATTCACAATTTCATCTGCACCCATGCCTTTCTGTAAAGCATACTTTATGTAAAATATCCTTGATGCGTTAGGTTCTTTTAATCTAAGCATTAATTTATCGTCAGGGATATTACGATAATCGAGTTTGTTATCAAGCCCGGAATGTCCAATTTCCAAACCGCGAAGTCCCTTCTGAAGAGCTTCTTTAAAGGTCCTTCCGATTGCCATTGTTTCTCCCACCGATTTCATCGATATACCCAAGACATCCTTTGCTTCGGGAAATTTCTCAAAGGTAAATCGCGGGATTTTTACGACACAATAATCTATTGTTGGTTCGAATGACGCCGGGGTTTCTTTGGTAATGTCATTTCGTATCTCATCAAGGGTATAACCGACAGCCAGTTTTGCCGCAAATTTCGCGATGGGAAAGCCTGTTGCCTTACTGGCCAGCGCCGAACTTCGAGAAACCCTGGGATTCATCTCAATAACTACCATTTTCCCATTTTTGGGATTGACCGCAAATTGGATGTTCGAGCCGCCGGTTTCGACACCTACTTCTCTTATTATCGCCATGGCCGCATCTCTCATCCTTTGATACTCTTTATCGGTTAGGGTTTGAGCCGGAGCAACGGTGATTGAATCCCCTGTATGGATACCCATAGGATCGAAATTTTCTATGGAGCAGACTATCACCACATTATCCTTTTTATCTCTCATTACCTCCAATTCGTATTCTTTCCAGCCAAGCACCGATTCTTCTATCAAAATTTCGCTTACCATACTGTTTTTCAAGCCCAATTCTGCTATTTTTTCAAACTCTTCTTCTGTCTCGGCTATTCCTCCGCCTGTTCCACCGAGAGTGAAACTCGGGCGGATAATAACCGGGAGGGCTATTTCTCTCAAGGCATCTTTTGCCTCTCGCATATTATAAGCAAGACTGCTTCTCGGCAAATCGAGTTTTATCTTCTGTATGGATTTTTTAAAATACTCCCGGTTCTCGGCCTTTTTTATCGCCTCATAGTCTGCGCCAATCATCTTCACCTTGTATTTATCCAATATGCCGGCTTCAGCTGCTTTAATGGCCGTATTCAAGCCTGTTTGGCCGCCCAGGGTAGGAAGCAATGCATCAGGTCTTTCTTTAGCTATAATCCTCTCCAGAACCTCGGGTGTTATTGGCTCGATATAGGTGCTATCGGCTATCTCGGGATCGGTCATTATCGTCGCCGGATTTGAATTCAAAAGCACGACCTTAAAACCTTCTTCTTTTAGCGCTTTGCAAGCCTGTGTGCCGGAGTAATCGAACTCACAGGCCTGGCTGATAATAATCGGCCCGGAACCAATAATTAAAATCTTTTTTAAATCTATCCTTTTGGGCATAATTAATTTGCCTGATATTTGTTCTGCCAAAGGTTAAAAATCATCAAAGCCCAGAGAATGTGGCTATGATTTTCTCTTGCCTTTAGATGCTCTTCGATAAGTTGTCTAATATACCCGTAATCGAACAAGCCTTTCTTATTTATTTCTCCCTCACTCAAGACTTCAAGGAGTAAATCTTTTAAATCTTCTTTAAACCAGTTTTTGACGGGGATACTAAATCCCTGTTTGGGACGATTTATTACCTCCTCCGGTAAAATCTCACCCATCGCTTTTTTAAATAAGTACTTCGAAGAAAAACCTTTCAATCTCAAAGAAGAAGGAAGACCAGCCACCAATTCTACGAGTTTATGGTCGAGAATCGGAACCCTTACCTCCAAGGAATTGGCCATACTCATTCTATCTACCTTGAGGAGGATGTTTTCGGCGAGATACGTTTTTAAATCTACATACTGCTGCTGGCTTAAAGAATCAAAATTACTTGAGGCTCGAAAATACTCTCTCCAAGGTCTATAAGTATCAGCCTTTTTCAGTTCACCCTGCAAATTTTTGGTATAAAGTTTCTTTTTGTCTTTTTCGGCAAGAAATATCATCCAACGCGCGTGCTTCAAATCTGCCGGGAGATTCTCTCCGGCAGTAAAACGGCGCAGATAATTTATCCATCCCCTTTTTTGAGGGCTGGGCGGGATTCTTCTTAGTAAAGGAGCAATTACTCCGTGGCGAAAAATTTTGGGAAGCCGGCAATAATAGCCTGCCATTTTCTCGGCTGCATAAGACTCGTACCCGGCAAAAAGCTCGTCTCCCCCATCCCCGGAGAGAGCAACAGTTACATATTGGCGGGCCATCTGGGAAACCAAATAGGTAGGGATACAGGAAAAATCAGCCAAAGGCTCATCCAGATACCCAATCAACTTCTTGATTAAATCCGGTATGTCTGGCTTAAGGATAAATTCATGATGTTCGGTATTAAACCGGCGGGCAATTATACGGGCATAATTTAATTCGTTATAACTTTTATCTTCAAATCCGATAGAGAAAGTTTTTACCGGGGTATTCATAACTTTACTCATCAAAGCAACTACAGAGCTGGAGTCAATCCCGCCGCTTAAAAATGCCCCCAAAGGAACATCACTCACCAAACGATAGCTCACCGACTCTTTCAGGGTTTCCAGAATTTTCTCTTCATTAACATTAATATCTTCATTGAAATTAATATCCCAGTATTTTTTTATAACTACCTCTCCCTCCTTGAAAAGAAGGTAGTGCCCGGGCAAAAGTTTTTTTATTGTTTTGAACATAGTCTGTGGCGCTGGAGTGTATTCGAAGGATAAATACCTATCCAGAGCCGAAAAATCTATTTTTTTGTCCACTCCGAAACATGAAAGAATAGACTTTATCTCTGAAGCAAAAATGATTTTTTTACCCATTATAGTATAATGTAGAGGTTTAATACCCAATCTATCCCGGGTAAGAAAAAGTCTTTTTTCGCCGGCATCCCAGAGGGCAAAGGAAAACATTCCCCGTAAGGATTCAAGACAATCTATACCATAATCCTCATAAAGATGGACAATTACTTCGGTATCCGAAGAGGTATAAAATTGGTGTCCTTTTTTTTCTAAATTTTCTCGCAACTCCTTGAAATTATAGATTTCTCCGTTAAAAACAATCTGAATGGTCTCATTTTCATTATGTATCGGCTGTTTCCCGGTGACCAAATCGATTATTGAAAGCCTTCTCATTCCCAAACCAACGTGGGGAATTTTGCAATAAATTCCCCAGTCGTCAGGCCCGCGGTGAACAATACGATTGAGCATTTCCTTTATCTCTTCCTCTTTTACCGGCTCACCTGCCTTATAACTTACGATTCCACAAATTCCGCACACCATAACCTCACTTCGTTCAGTTAGACTAAAGACGACAGAAATCAGATTGCAGGATTTTTTTCTGCCCTCTATATTCGGTTATCTGTTTTTTTTTGCTCCATCATCTCAATAAATTCTTCGAAAAGATATCTGGCATCATTAGGACCGGGGCCGGCCTCGGGATGAAACTGTACTGAAAATACTGGAAGCTTCTTATGTCGCATTCCTTCCAGGGTATTATCATTAAGATTAATATGTGTTATTTCAAGGTCTCCTTTTTTCAAAGATTCTATATCCACACAGAAACCATGGTTTTGAACGGTAATAGAGATCTTGCCGGAATTTAGTTCTTTGACCGGATGATTTCCTCCGTGATGGCCAAATTTAAGTTTAAATGTTTTTCCGCCTAAGGATAAGCCGAGTATTTGGTGCCCCAAACATATACCAAAAATTGGCGTTTTGCCAAGCAGTTTCCTTACGGTCTTAACTACATAGGGCAAGGCTGACGGGTCTCCCGGACCGTTGGAAAGTAAAATACCGTCTGGCTTCATCGCTAAAACCTGATTAGCTGTAATCTTTGCCGGAACGACTATTACCTCGCAGCCGTTATTGGCTAACTCTCTTAAAATGTTAAACTTGACCCCGCAGTCGATAACTACTACCTTATATTTGCCTTTTTTACTCCAATAGTGGATTTCTTCGGAAGTTACATCCCTGACCAAATCGCATCCAATCAGTCCGGGTGAAGCTTTGGCTTTTTTCACCAAGCTTTTATCATCCAAATCCTCGGTAGAAATCATCGCCTTCATCGCTCCCTGTAATCTAATATGCCGGGTTAAAGCCCGGGTATCGACACCTTCTAAGCCTATGATGTTATTTTTCTTAAGATACTCGTCTAACTTTTGCTGTGAGCGCCAATTACTGGCAATGCGGCTGTATTCTCTGACGATAAAAGCCTCTACAAAAGGCCTTCTCGATTCGACATCCTCCGGATTGACCCCATAGTTGCCGATGAGAGGATAGGTCATGGTGACAATCTGGCCTTTATAAGAAGGATCGGTAAGGATTTCCTGATATCCGGTCATACTGGTATTAAAGACTACCTCGCCGTATTTTTCTCCTCGGGCGCCAAAAGAATATCCCTCAAAGATTCCCCCGTCTTCTAAGGCAATTTTTGCTTCCTTCAACTCGTTCATAATCCTTTAATTTTGTAAAGGTTATTTCGTCTCTTCTTTACTTTTTGTCTGTCCTGGTTGGGCTTTGAAATCACTGAACTCTTCACAGTGCCATACCGGAAACTGCCTGGGAAGAACGCAATTCTTGTCGTGTATACATGTACTGCATAATCCTTTTTTCTCTGTAATTACCATGGTACCATCCTCCTTTATCTTGTTGACTAAAACCGCTCCGGTCAATAAACAGCTTATTTCCCGCCAAGAATTGTTTCGGCCTCCTGACGATAGGCATCCATAACATAAGGAATGCCGGAAATTTTCCCTGCTTCTTCGGTTAAAGCCATAAGATCCTTCCTAGAAATGGTATTTATTCTGAAGTTTCTACTCCCGGCCATTAGTTGCTGAAGCCCAACCTTGATTTTTTGGGCAAATGTATAAATCCCAATAGCGCCTAATGGAATATCCTTCATTTTATTTCCGTATTTATCTGCTAATTCTTCATAAGAGACGAATATCTCTTTTTCGGTCTTGCCAAAATCAGAGACTGTCTTTGGCAAATCGTTACATTTAATCCATTCGCCAATATTCTTGCCAACCATCCCTGGTATCATTAAAGCCCGTCCCATACAAACTGCCTTTACATAAGGCGCTCCCATGGCCAGTACTTTAAATATATGGTCTTCCGAAGAAAATCCGCCGGCAATTGCAATATCAGGCACCCGCATACCTAACTTTCTCAATTTTTCACAAAATTCATAAGTCAAGGATTGTAAATAGAAAGTTGGTATACCCCATTCCTCCATCATTCTCCAGGGACTCATTCCAGTGCCGCCCGGGGCTCCATCGATGGTTAAAAGGTCGATTTCAGCCTGTGAGGAATATCGAATAGCCATGGCCAACTCCCTCATAGAATAAGCGCCGGTTTTAAGCGTAATACGTTTAAAGCCAAGTTCTCTTAATCGCTTAACTTCGTTCATAAATGACTCTTCGGAAACAAAACCTAATCTCGAGTGGCGTTCGAATTCTTTGATAGCGCCGTCTTTAAAAGCCTCTTGATTGGCATGGACTGATGGGTCCGGGGTAACGATGTAACCGCGCCTTTGAAGTTCAAGCGCTCTTTCTAAGCCGTTCACTTTTATTTCGCCGCCGATACATTTCGCGCCTTGCCCCCATTTTAATTCTATAGTTTGGAGGTTATGTTTTTTCCTGACATACTCGGCCACACCCAAACGCGTATCCTCCACGTTCATCTGGACTAATATCTCACCGTGACCCTGGTGAAACTTTTTGTATATCTCTATTCGTCTGTCCATATCCGGCGATTTTTTGATTTTTTTATTTTCATCAAGTTCAAGACCGGGGTCGATACCGCAAACGTTCTCTCCGCAAACTAAAGTAATACCGGAAATAGCCGCGCCGATAGCAAAATGTTCCCAATTCTTTCTGGCAATTTCCGTAGAACCAAGTGCTCCTGTAAAAACAGGCAGGCGCATCTTAACTTTAGTACTCCATCCATATTCAGTCTCAGTCTCCACATCGGGAAACTTGGTCGTGTCAGAAGTAGGCCTAACTCCTTCTGGAAGCCCCTTCGCCCCTAAAGCATACCCTTGAATATTCAAATGTGAATAATCGACAGGATAATCCTTATCTCCTCCAGCAGTTACATCGCCAAATGGACCGGGATAAATTACTTCCCGGCCTCTAAATGAAGCTTTAAAAACTTCGCAATTACCTTTACATCCATCAATACATCGGGAACATAGCCCTGAGCTTGGCACAACATTTTTAGAACGATTGAAAGTTTTTGTGGCGTCGTTTGCATTTGGCCTTTGCAGATTCATACATTGCCTCCTTTGTTAATATTCGCTTGCGGGTTTACACGTCCCATTGAAAACTATTGGTTCTAGTATTCTGTTTGTGACGGTATGCCTCCTTTTCTGCTTTTCAGTTCCCTAAAACATTTGAAATCGTTGATGTAAATATTCAATTTTCTTATTTTCGTATGCAGGGTATTGCGGTTTATTCCCAAGATTTTCGCTGCTTTTATTTGGTTCCCTTCTGTTTTACGCAAGACATTTTCAATCAGTGGCTTCTCAACAACATTTAATAAAAACTTATAAAGTTTGCCTTCTTTTTCGTGCAGAAAAAAGTTCTCAACATCCTCGATTGCCTTAGTCAATATGATAGATTCATTTTTATTGTCCGCGTTATTATCTCCAAATAAGCTCTTATCTATGGGTTTTGCGCTTTTACTCATAGGATTTTCAACCTATTTTGTCCTTTTCATTTCCGATGTCAGAATGATTGCTTCGGCGACTTCCCGCATAGTCTTACGGTTGTCCATGCTAAATTTCTGAAGCTTGAGATAAGCCTTTTCTTCTGTTAGCCCTTCTCCCTTCATCAAAATACCTTTGGCCCGTTCGATTCTTTTACGAGCTTCTAATTCTTCCTGGATTACCCTGCTTCTTACCATTAGTTCTGTATTCTCAATAGCTACCGCTGCCTGGTTGGCTATAGACGTCAAAATATCTATCTCGGTTTCCGTAAAATCATGGGGCGATGCCGTATAACAATTAATTACTCCAATAACCTTTCCCTTGACTGCCAAAGGAATACAAAGAAGCGAATAAAGGCCTTCTTTCTTGGCGATATTGCCGTATTTATACTCTTTTTCTTCGGTAACATCCTTAATAGTCACTGATTTATTTTCTTTTGCCACCTTGCCGGCAATGCCTTCACCTACCTTCAAAGGAGGCTTCTTGTTATACTCTTCACTGATACTTTGAGTGGCCCGTATCACCAGTTCCCCGGATTTTTCATCAATAAGCATCAACGAACATATATTAGAACCCATCACTTGTGCGGTTACTGCCACTATCAAACGAAGTATGTCTTCCAAATACAAATCTGAAGCAATGGCTTTACTAATTTTTGATAATGCTTTAATCTGCTCTTCATAAGGTATGCTGGGTATGCTATCCATAACCGCCTCCTCTTATCCCGTGAAGACTATCTTTATAATCGTGTTTGCTTAATTTTTAGGCACCAGAAATTAAAAAAATATATTTCCCTTCAGACTACTCTCTGGCAAAATCTCTTTAAGTGATTCAAATAATGGCGCACTAAATCGAATTTTTCTCTCAATTCCTGAGTATCATGGTCAAGTGTCCATTCCATCTCTGCATTTTCTAAAGTTTTTAAGGAATCGCGGGATAGAACCTTGAGTACGGCTTTAAAACCTTCCAGGTTGTTTTCTCGCATTTGGTTCTTCACATCGTAAAGTGCCGTTCTGAGCCAAATTTTCTCATTTATATCTGTCATTTCTTACCCGGAGCCAAAAATGGAAAAGCGCCCTTTTACCTCTACCGATGAGGCTCAAGAACGCCGTCGTTCCAATCTACAACACTAACTTTGTGTTTTTTGGATTTAGTCTTTAATTATTAAAGTAAAAAATTCTCTTCTTTGGTAACCCCTTTCCATCAATACGCATATAATTTCCCATAAGGACGATAACTTGAAGGACTGAGCTTGACGAAGCTGCTCTTTAGAATATTTTCCGGGTTCAGCGAAAAATAAGCGCAATATTCTTTCAAATACGCCCTTAATATTTTATTGTCCTCTTTACTCAACTTGCCCTTTTGCACCTCTTTGCCTAATCGGTAATTTTCTATATTGCCGCGAATATATATTGTCCCGCCATGCATACCTGTACCACAGTAGCTACCCACTATAGGTAACGGGTTGTAGGTTATGGATTCTTGGGGCTTATCTTTTTTTCTGTCACCTAATCCCTCATACCTGACACCTTCTTCCCCGTGTAGCCCTAATACTATTATCAGTCCACCAGCCATATATTCTCCCAAAAAATCTCTAACGTTTCCCCCTATTATTATAACCGGATATAAATCCTTATAGGATTTCATATGGATGCCGATTCTATAGCCAGTGTTTCCCTCGATATAAATCTTACCGCCTCGCATAGAATGGCCAACAATATCGCCAGCATCGCCATGGACAATGATTTTGCCGGCATTCATGGTATTACCTATACCATCCTGCCCGTTAGAATTAACTATAATGGTCGGTCCATCCATAAAAGCGGCAAGGTCATTACCCGGCACTCCGTTAATGGTAACTTTCATATCACCAGATAGCCCGGTCCCGATATAACGCTGCCCATTGACATTATCTAAAGTAATATTTTTCTTCCCGCTATCCGCTGCCTGATGGATTAATTCATTGAGTTCTTTATAAAACATCCCCTTGGCATCTATTCTCACCCCGTTAGAAAATTTGCTTGACCTAAATCTGTCAAAACTATAATTATCATTGGAAACATTCTTCATTTTTTGGCTGTCGTAATTTCTAACGGGGCTCATAATGTCGAGACCTCTCCGGTTACCAGATGCTTTCTGTATCCCTTGGGCAAACTGATAAATCCAAAATCTTCTTTTAAAAGATTTTCTTGGAAACCACTTACATCAACCTTATCTTTAATAAGGCCGGCGTAAATTCCTGCCCGCTCAATATCATTTACGAAAATAATACCGATAATCATTCCCTTTTTTAGAACAATCTTCTTGTATATAGCCTTGTTTTTATCAAAATGCTCTAAAATCCGGCAGTCCTTTCCTTCAGACAGTGTTTGTCCTAAAGAAATAGTAGGAATACCGCATAGCTCTACAGAGTTCATGGCAAAACTTCCCTGATATTCTCTTTTCATTCCGGCCATATTGAAACCTGCAATTTTGCCTTGCCTTTTTGCCGCCGGCCAAATGGCAATAGGGCGATTTTTGCCTAAAAGACAATCTCGTGCTTCCGAGCAGTCGCCGGCCGCATAAACATCCAAGATATTTGTCCGCATAAAATTATCTGCCAGGACACCTTTATTCATCTTTATAGAGCTATTCTTCGCCAATTCCACGTTAGGGCTGACGCCGATTGCAATGATAACCAATTCTGCCGGGATTCTCTTCTTGTCTTTTAGAATCACCTCTTCCACCTGATTGTTCCTGCCTTTTATCTCGACAATCGTATTATTGGCAATAACGCGGCAATCTATTTTTTCCAAAGCAGTTTCGATTATACGTGAAGCCTTTCGGTCAAAGGTTGCCGATAAAATTCTATCCGCAAGTTCTACAATAGCGATTTTAATCTTTAATTCGATAAGAGCCTCTGTTGCTTTCAGCCCTATCAGCCCACCTCCTAAGACAACCGCTCTTTTAACCCTGTTGGCCTTGATATGCCTTTCTATCCTTTGGGCATCGTCGAGATTGGTAAAAGTAAATACCCCGTTTAGATTCATCCCTTTAATTTCGGGTACAATCGGTCTACCTCCTGTGGCAATAAGCAGCTTATCGAAAGGGATTTTTCCTCCATCGGCTAAAATTACATATTTTCTTTCCAAATCCAATTTTGTTGCTTCCTTATTTAAAATCAAATCTATTTTATTATCCTTATAAAAATCTCTCGCCTGGAAAGGCATCCTCTCCATCGGCACCTTTTTCCCTAAAAGATACGATATTAAGGGCCGTGAATAATTAAATTGCGCCTCATTAGATATAACGGTTATTTTACCCTTCCTATCATACTCGCGAATTGCTTCTACGGATGCAATTCCACTTGCCGAATTACCAATAATTACATAATTCACCCCGTTAGAAATATCTTGTTTTCTTACAGGGTTATTTTGATTTCTAACGGGGTTCATTTCTTTTCCTCGTAAACTATCGCTCCGTTAGGACAATTTTTCACGCAAACGGGTATTTCTTCCCCCATACATAAGTCACATTTAGAAGCTATCTTTTTCCCTTCTACATTTCTTGATATCACCCCGAATGGACAAACCATAATGCACATCCAGCAGCCTACACATTTATCTTCGTCTAAAAGAACCGCCCCTATTTTTTTATCCCGATACAGTGCGCCTGTTATGCAGGCCTCTAAACATGGGGCATCTTCACAATGCCGGCACTGAAGCGCAAATGAAACATACCCTTTTTCTTCCACGATAATTCTTGGAGTTGGTTTCGGATATTCTCCTTTGTATGCCTTGATTATATTCTTCGTTTTAGAATGCTGCACCAGGCAATGAACTTCGCAAAGTCTGCATCCCATACAATATTCTTCCCTGATTATTATCTTCTTCATCTCTTTTCTCTATTGTATTGTTCACAAGACGTGTTTACACTTTGCTGTTTTCTGTCTTCTGTTAACTGTCAACTGAAAACTCGCGCCGAAGGCGCGTTACCATGCCTCACCTGCCGCTTTTATGCCCAATAATTTCAAGTCTGTATCGGACAGTCCTATACCTCTGAGCTGTTCTCTGTTGCCTCTTAAACTCTCGATAGCATTTATACCCATGCCGCCGAGCATCTCCTTTATCTCTAAACTCCAGGCACGCAACAAATTAACCAATCTTTGCGCACCTATATCTGGATTAAGCCTTTTAGTAAGATAAGGGTCCTGGGTGGCAATGCCCCAGTTACATTTCCCTGTATAACATTTCTGACAGAGGTTACACCCCATCGCCACTAAAGCGGCCGTACCGATATAAACGGCATCTGCTCCTAAAGCAATAGCCTTGATCGCGTCGGAACTGGACCTTATACCTCCACCGGCAATCAAAGATGCCTGATTCCTGATACCTTCCTCTCGCAGGCGTTGGTCTACTGCGGCAATTGCCAACTCGATAGGAATGCCAACATTATCTCTTATAACTTGCGGAGCCGCTCCTGTTCCGCCTCGTAAACCATCTATGGCGACAAAATCTGCCCCTGCCCTGACTATACCGGAGGCAATAGGAGCGACATTATGCACCGCAGAGATTTTCACCCCTACTGGTTTTTTATATCGTGTCGCTTCTTTCAAGGCAAAGATTAACTGCTTCAAATCCTCTATGGAATAAATGTCATGGTGAGGCGCGGGAGACAAGGCATCGGTCCCAACCGGTATCATTCTGGTCTGGCTGATTTCTTCCGACACCTTTTCTCCTGGCAAATGCCCGCCAATTCCAGGCTTTGCCCCCTGGCCAATTTTTATCTCAATCGCAGAACCTGCTTCCAAATATTCCTTATGCACTCCAAATCTTCCCGAAGCTACCTGGATAATCGTGTTAGGACCGTATTTATACAGCTCTTTATGAAGTCCGCCTTCACCGGTATTATAAAAAGTCCTCATTTCTTGCGCCGCTCTGGCAAGCGACTTGCAAGCATTAAGACTTATTGAACCATAACTCATTGCACTGAATAAAATCGGAGTCTCTAATTTTAGTTGTGGCGGAATCCCGGATGTCAGATGACAGATGTCAGGCGACAGATTCTCTTCCTTTTTCTTTTTCTGATTTCTGTCTTCTGTTTTCTGACTGCTGAATTCGATTCTGTCCGGCTTCCTTCCGATATAAGTACGCAGCTCCATTGGTTCACGCAAAGGATCGATTGAAGGATTAGTTACCTGTGAAGCATTAAGGACAATATGGTCCCAGTAAATTGGATAAGGCTTATCAGAGCCCATTCCGGTAAGTAACACTCCCCCGGTTTCTGCCTGTTTAGTAATATTTTTGATTACCTGGGCATTCCAGTTAGCATTTAGTTTAAACTCAGAGGGATTGCGTTTTATTGTAATCGCGCCAGCAGGACAGAAAGTTTCACAAAAATGACAGCCAACGCATTCGGCGCTGTCAGACGATATTGTATCAGTCTCAGGATCGTATGAATGTACATCATTAGCACACATCCTAACGCAAGCCTGACAGGCAACGCATTTCTCATCGTCTCTTTCTACAATAAATTCTGGGGGTATCGGTCTCTTAGCCATTTTCTACCTCAATAAGCCTGCCGACAACTGGCTTTCCTGCCTCAGGCATCCACACTTTATCCGGGCCAGGACAAACCTCCCGGATGGCTGATTCTTCAGAGGCAATATAAACTTTATCGCCCGAAGTTGCCGCCACCAAAGGCCGAAGCTTTATTCGGTCGTTTAACCCTACCATAGTAGAGGAATTGGCAAGAATAACACTAAAAGGGCCATTAACCAGGGCGCTGCCATAAATTATACGAAGTGCCTTTAGAAATTCTTTTTTTCCCTGTGGCTGCCTTTCTACCCCGTTAGAAATTCTTTCTCTTTTATTAGACCCATTGGTATTTCTAACGGGGTCTATTTCGTCCCAAAAGGGAGCTGCCAGTATATCTGCGACTACCTCAAAAGAAAGGTTATGTTTTCTAACCAAAAGGTCAAAAAGATAAGTTATCACTTCGGTATCAGTAAAAAATGCACAGATATATCCGTAATTTAGCAGAAACCTTTTATTAATTCCATAAGAGGAAATCTCTCCGTTATGCACAACCGACCAATCCAGAAGGCCAAAGGGATGCGCCCCCCCCCACCAACCGACTGTATTTGTAGGGAACCGACCGTGCGCTGTCCAGATATAGGCTTCGTATTCCTCTAATCTGTAAAATCTTCCGATATCTTCTGGATACCCCACTCCTTTAAATATGCCCATATTTTTACCGCTCGAGGCGACAAAAGCCCCGGGGATTTTGGTGTTTATCTCCATTACTGTCTTCACCACAAAATCTTCTTCTGTTAAATCGTAATATAGCTTTGTCTTTTCTACCTTGAGTTGCAGAAAATACCGCCATAGTAGAGGCCGATACCTTATGGATTTATCTTCTCTTGTAGGTATAATCCCATCTTTTACTATTTTATAATTATCCTTAAGATATTCTTCCGTCTGAACCAGGCTGGATTTATTCTCAAACATCATATGAAAACACCAGTCGTTTCTGTGTTCGGGATAAATTCCATAAGCGGCAAATCCGCCGCCTAAGCCATTGGCACGGTCGCGCATAGAGGCAATTGAGGTAATAATATCTTTACCAGAAGACCTTTTGCCCGTTTTATCCATTATGCCGACTATGGCACAGCCGCTTATGTCCTTTTCTTGGAATTTAACTTTAGCCTCCATCATATCTCCGTTATCTTCATGCCTAAAATTTAAGCACGATGAGATAAATTTTTTTATTATTCTATTTTTTCCCTTTCTGCTCAATGGAAAAACGATGGGATATACTTAATAATTATTATCATTTATAATATAGGGAGAAAATTGTCCAGCTCATACTTTGTAACCTGTATTCTATAATTTTCCCAGTCCTTTTTTTTCAATGTTATGAATCTCGTAAACACATGGTCCCCTAAAGCCTTCTTAACAAGCCCGCTTCCTTCGGTAATGAGAACCGCTTCTCCTAAACTGTCAGGCAGAGATTCGATACCCAACTCCTTTCTTTCTTCGCTGGATAAATGATATAGATTTTTTTCCATCGGCTCGGGAAGTTTGTATTTTCGCTCTACCCCTTCCAGCCCTGCCTGAAGCATTACCGCAAAGGTAAGGTAAGGGTTGCAGGCTGGGTCGGGACATCTAAGTTCGGCCCGTGTAGCTTTCTCCTTGCCTGGGTGGTATACGGGTACGCGAATTAGAGCTGAACGGTTTCTTTTTGACCAAGCGATATAAACCGGCGCCTCGTATCCTGGAACAAGCCTCTTATATGAATTCACCCATTGCGCAAAAATAGCACTCATTTCTCGCGCATGCCTGAGCTGACCGGCAATAAATTTATTGGCTGTATCGGATAGATGGTACTTATTATCTTTGTCAAAGAAGGCGTTTTTGTCGCCTTTAAACAAAGACTGGTGCGTATGCATTCCACTTCCGTTTTGGCCGAACAAAGGCTTTGGCATAAACGTAGCATAGACTCCATATTTCTGGGCTATCTCTTTGACAACTATTCGGTAAGTAATAACATGGTCGGCCATTTGTAGGGCATCGGTGTATCTCATATCAATCTCGTGTTGGCTTGGACCTACTTCATGGTGGGAGTATTCTATTGGAATACCCATGGATTCCAAAGCCAGGATTGTATCCCGGCGAAGGTCGCTGGCCACATCCAGAGTAGTTAAATCGAAATACCCTCCCTTATCCAGTATATCGGTGCTTGAGGCATTATTCTTGAAGTAGAAATATTCCAATTCTGGCCCCAGATAATAATGATTAAATCCCATTTTTTTCATTCGTTCTAAAGCTCTTTTTAAAACATAACGTGGGTCTCCCTCATAAGGTTTTCTCTCAGGCGTAAGAATATCACAAATCATCCTGGCAACCTTTTTTTCCTGCGGTCTCCAGGGAAGAATCTGAAAAGTGGCTGGGTCTGGCACGGCTAACATATCGCTTTCTTCGATAGACTGATAACCCGTTATTGAGGACCCGTCAAATCCCATTCCATTCTCCAAGGCATTTTTTAATTCGCCATCGGTAATGGCAAAGCTTTTCACCTGGCCCAAGATATCTGTAAACCAGAGACGGATAAACTTCACATCTTGTTCTTTTACTACTTTTAAAATTTCTTCTTTTGTCTTTTTAGCCATTTCTTCCCTCCTTTTTAAAAAAAAAGACGTTCCAAGCGCAACACCGCTTAGAACATCTTTGTCATTGATACTAAAGAGCACAAACCCTGTGCTCTCGCTCTTTGCTCTACTATGTTAAGTAAAAAATCGCCCTTTTTGGTAACCTTTCGATTTTGCTCAAGATGGCCCGAACACATTCGACTTCGTTCAGTGTTCGTCCTGAGTGGAATCGAAGGGCGAAAGATGGCGAGCTTGCCGACCACCTCCATTTTAGTATTATCCAATAGCCTTCCCTCCACGCTCAGCTGTCCTGATTCGTATACACTCGGGCAAATCCAAAATAAATATCTTGCCATCGCCGATATTGCCGGTCTTGGCGCCTTTAATGATGGCATCAATGGTTGGCTGGACAAAATCCTCATTAACGGCTATCTCTAATCTCACTTTTTTAAGTAGATTGACTTCGTGAATAACACCTCTATAAGTTTCGGTATAGCCTTTTTGCTGGCCGCATCCCAAAGCATTACTAACTGTCATTTTATAAACCTCGGCGTCATATAGCGCCTTTTTGACATCAGGTAATTTATGTGGTTGTATCATTACGATTATTAATTTCATCTTCTTTACCCTCCCTTCATCACTCTGTAGTAAATATCTGGAAGCCGGCATAAGACTCCATGCCGTGCTCGCCGATATCTAATCCTTTTAGTTCTTCTTCTCTGGAAACTCTAAGGCCGATAAAGATATCTATTAATTTAAAGACAGCTCCCATAGTAACTATAATAAACAGGACTACGGTCAAAACCCCCAGAGCCTGTATTCCAAGCTGTTTAAAGCCGCCGCCATAAAATAGCCCGTTATTTGCTAAACCCAATGCCTTCTCTCCGAATAAACCTATAGCCAGGGTTCCCCATATTCCATTAAAACCATGGACGGCAACCGCGCCCACAGGGTCATCGACTTTAAATTTATCCAACACCACGACACCTAAAACTACAATAATGCCTCCGATAGCTCCTATGACAATAGCTGCCCAAGGCTCAACAAATGCACAAGGAGCGGTAATGGCTACCAGTCCTGCCAAAGCTCCATTCATTGCCATAGATAAATCGGGTTTTCCAAACATCTTCCAGACTATACCCATAGCCAATATTCCACCCATTGCCGCTGCTAAATTAGTATTAATTGCCACTCGGGCTATAAGGTCTCCATTACCAACTCCCAGTGTGGAGCCGGGATTAAATCCAAACCAACCAAACCATAGAATAAACACACCTAACGATGCAAGAGGGATAGAATGCCCGGCGATAACATTAGCCGTGCCGTCTGGTTTATACTTTCCTATTCTCGGTTTTAAAATAATTGTCCCGACTAAAGCGGCGAATCCTCCTACGGTATGGACAACTGTAGAACCGGCAAAATCAGCAAAATTTAATCTTGCCAGCCAGCCGCCTCCCCAAATCCAGTGCCCAACAATCGGATAAAGAAAAGCCGATATAATAAAGGAATATATTAAATAAGCTGAGAACTTCATCCTTTCAGCCATTCCGCCAGCCACTATAGTTGCCGCGGCACCACAGAACGCTGCCTGGAAAAGCCAGAATGCATATAGAGGTATATCTGCTCCCGATTCAGCCCCTACCAAAAACCATCCTTTTAGGCCAAATAAGCTATTCCCGGAACCAAACATAATTGCGTAGCCAAACATAAAAAAACCCAGGGAGGCCATGCAGAAATCAAGAAAATTCTTGGTAAGGATATTACAGGTATTTTTAGCCCGGATAAATCCAGCCTCGACCATACCAAATCCAGCCTGCATAAAAAAAACTAAAAAAGCGGCGACCAAAACCCAGAGCGTATTTAAACCTACTCTACTTGCATATATTGCCTCTTCCATATCTTTACCTCCTCCTTTCCACATCAAACAAAAAAGGCGCCCAATTTTGCCTGCCATCGCGGCATTAAATTGGACGCCTCCGTCCAGATAAAGACTTACTTCGTAGCTAAGCCCCGTTAGAAACTCTACCTCATTCCATTAGAAACATCGCCCTTTAAAGTTTTTCCTTTATTTCCAATATTTCTAACGGGGTAAACCGTCAAAAATAAAAGCGTTCTTTTGTAGAACGCCTTTGTTTTGACACAACAACGTGTCTTTTACAATTTTCTAATTTTAAGCTCCTACTATAGAAAGTAAATATTTGGGGCTGCTGGTAACCTGTATTTCTTCCCTTTTCTGCCACTTCTTAATTATTCTCTGTTTGTGCTTGATGACCATCACATGCGAAACATCTAATTTCTTTCCTATTTCTCGTATCGTATAGCCCTGCAATATAAGCAAAAACACTTCTTTTTCTCTCTTGCTGAAGCCGTCATTTTTTATATCTTCGATAACCAATTTCCTATCTATAAATTTATCCAATGACTCTCTACCGTCCGGCAATACATCCTTTAAGGTATCTCCTTCCTCGTTAATAGGTTCTTCTAAACTTACAATTCTTGCCTTTTCTCTTTCCGTCCTGAGGTAATTCAATATATGGAATTCACAACCTTTCACTATGTAGGCTTCGTTTATGCCTCAAGGTTGCCCTTCTCGATAGTTCTCCCATAGATAAATACACATCTCCTGGTATAGGTCCTCCTTATCAATGAAAGAACCATGGCCATTACGCTTCGTTGCTATTCTTTTTAATCTTGGAGATATTTTTCCCAATAATCCCTCAAAATCCATATCCAACCACTCCCAAAAATAAAAAAGGCGTTCTTCACCTTTTCAAGGCAGTAGAACGCCGTTGTTCCAAAAAGAAAAACGTCCTTCCTAGCAGACCTTGCTACTAAAAAAGGACGTCTTTATCCGCTTTTTCTAACTATGAAAAAAGGGCTGTTTGAGATTCCTGGTTTCGCCCAGGACTCCGCTCGGGATTAATCCGGCCTCCCAATTTACGTTCACTTCGTTCCGTAAATTGCGGCCCTATTAAAAAAGGCGTTCTTTCGAACGCCGCCTCGCCCTTTTCTAGGCACTGACTCTGTGCCCTGCTTCCGGGATAAATATACCACAACCCCCTGAGATTGTCAAGATTTATTTTTGTCTTATTTTTGCGAGGACTTCTTCATTTCTTCAGTTAATATGATTGCCTCTGATATTTCCCTCATGCTCTTACGGTTATCCATACTGTATTTCCTGACAAGATTATAAGCGCTTTCCTCTGTTAAATTCTCTTGTTTCATTAAAATACCCTTTGCTCTTTCTATCGCTTTCCTCGCTTCTAATTCCTCTTTGATAACCTTGGATTCGACAACCAATCTAAAGTTTTCAATAACAATAGCCGCCTGATTGGCTATCGATTCTAAGATATTGATTTCATTCTCGCTAAATTTATGAAGCCTTGAGGTATAACTATTTAATACACCGATTATTCTACCTTTGAAAATAAGGGGCACGCATAAAAGAGAACAAAGCTTCTCCTTTCTGGCGATATTTGAATTGATATAGCGTTTATCCTGACGCACATCGACAACCGTTATCGGTCTGCCTTCTTTGGCCACCTTTCCGGCAATTCCCTCTCCTAATTTTATATTGGGCTTTTTATTATACTCCTTACTCACAGACTGAGTGGCTTTGACTATAAGCTCTTTGCCAGAGTTATCGAATAACATAAGCGAACATATCTTTGAATTCATGACTTCGGCACTTACTGCGATAATCAGTTTTAGAATATCTTCTAAATACAAATCGGAGGTAATCGCGCCGCTTATTTTAGCTAAACCGTCTATTATCCGTCTACTATCTAAAGACTTCATTTCTGGTCCTTGTCTTTTTTACCCATATCTCTATATCACCAAGGGCGTAAGCAACATCCCGCACAACCATAAAAAGACCATCCGAAAATTAACGTAACTGATAGCTCTATGTTACCACTTTCTAAATCAAAACTCAATAAATCTTTCAATCAAGAATTAACCTGGATCAGAAATACCAGAATAACCATCCCAAAAGAAACACAACCCCATAATACAATTCTGCCAATCTGAATCTATTCTCTTTAAGAATAATATAAAATTCCCTGTCGACTTCTTTGCGTCCAACAATTGATTTTACGTCTTTAGCAAACTGATAAAACACATCGTGAATTAAAGAGGCGTAATATGTTTTGCTTTTCCCTGTGTCAAAGTTTAACACCGCTTCTGGTATGCCGATATAAATATCCTTTATTTTAATCTTGGGGCTGCAGCCATCCCAGGCATAACCACGTCTGTTGGTACCCTTAACGATTACTCTGCCGTCCTTTTCTAACTTAAACCATTCATTTTCGAATTGGCGTCCTTTTATGGAAGATTTATAGATATAATCTTCTCTCAGGCAGTATATGTATAGGCCCATATTCGTTTTATAAAAATTAATAAAAGTGGCGTTTAAATTGCAAGGCTTTTATAATATGCGGGCTGAAAATTAGCAGGCCGATTAGCATCGCGCCAATGGCTGAAATAAGCACGGCGCCGGCAGCAACATTTTTAGCTTTTTCCGCTAAGGGGTGAAATTCCGGAGAGGCAACATCTAAAAGAAATTCAAAAGCGGTATTCAGTGTCTCGGCTGTCCAAACAGTTATGATAGCCAGGATAATCCAGCACCATTCAGGTTTTGTCAGCCCGAAACAAAAACCGGCAATAACGGCTAAAACAGTAATTAGAGCATGTATCCAGGCGTTATGTTGAGAAAGTATCATTGTAAAAATGCCCTTCGCCGCATATTTAAAACTGTTATATCTTTCACTAATTTTAAATTTAGCCATTTTTATCGAATCCCTTCCTGAGGACAAAAGTAAATTTCTGCTTTAGCGCGACAAAAAACACCTCTTAATTATACCATTCCTCTTTTAACTTCTCAATAAAATCTTGCGGATTAACTCAAAAAACGCTATCCAAACAATATTTCTGCCGGAGCCGAAGCGGCCGGGAAAGAAACAAAAAAGGGATTTTCTTGCCCATCCCGTCTTAATGAAATTTCTTGAACAGAAATAGATTTTCGGTTACAATACTAACCGATTCTAACTGAAAAACGGACTGTTGTTTCTAAATCAAAAGATGGAAGAGAAACTTTTAGACATAGTCCATATAGAAGCTTTTAATCTGGATGATGCCTGGTTTCAAGCTGTCAGCAAAATCCTTGACCATGGCTTTAGATACAAAATAACAAAGGGAAGCTTCGAAAACGAAGAAGAAAGACTGGGGTTCGACTTTGTCGTCATCAGAGTGAAAAATCCGGGGAGAGAACCGATAATACCAATAATGCCTGAGGGCTCGGGAATCCCCTCCCCAACCGATATGAAGTATGTAAATGAAACCTACCTGCCCTATCTTATGACTGACCAGAAAGCCCAAGGGGAGGATTACACCTATGGAGAAAGAATTCACAATCCCAAAGCCAGGCTTGAAGAAACTTTGGATATACAAAAGATTAAAGGAAAAACAGGAATATCCTTGGATGAATTAACCGATGGACAAATTAAAGAATTATATCCCTATACTATTGCTGTTAAAAAAAGCGATAAGGAAATTATATTAGGCAAGGAAATACCATTTAATGTTAATCCGTTTCAGCAGGTTATAAAAGACTATAAAGAAAGAGGCTTTGGCACCAATCAGGAAACAATAGAGATAGGCATGCCTCCGGACATCACCCTGCAAGACCCGCCCTGCCTGCGTTTAATTGATACGAGGATCCGATACGGCAAACTCCATTTTATTATTTATTTTCGTTCCTGGGATCTTTGGAGCGGCTTTCCTTCAAATCTGGCCGGATTACAACTGGTGAAGAAGTTTATGGCCGATGAGATTGGCGTTGCGGACGGAGAAATAGTGGCATTAAGTAAAGGGCTCCACCTTTACAAATATGTCTGGGAGTTGGCCGAAGCCAGAACACATAAAAAAATAGATTTCGAGAAATATAAAGAAGTGACGGATGCAAAATAGGCATCCTTTTTTTTAAAATCTCAAAGTCGCCCCGATAAATGGCCCCGATATATCTAAATCGGCGTAATCAGAATCATTCTTGGCTTCAATCTTAAATACTCTGTATCCTCCCGCGATACTCAAATTTTCTATAGGGATTATTTTAATTCCCGCTTCGCCGTCAAAAAAATATCCGTAATTGCCCGCCGGCATTCCTGATACTTCAGCAAACAAATTCACTTTTTTATGCGGGGCAATATCAAGGGCAAAGCCAAGTGTCGGCAGGCCGATGGCAAAATCTTCGGACTCTTTAATCGGTAAAGATAAATCCGGGGCTTCAAGGGAGGCATCTACCCAAAATCCTTTTAGTTCGATAAGCGGTCCGAATTTTACCTTGCCGTCCGCTATATTTATAAACTGATTTATCAATCCAAACCTGGCATATTTTGCCTCAAGGTCAGTAACAACCCGGGTGTTTCCAGCATAGGTTTTCCCGTTAAAATCTATGGTTTTGGCTACATGCTTATCGCCGCTATAGCCGACTTGGATATAACTAAGCCTCAATCGGCTTTTCGGCCCCATATACCAGGTGAATCGTACCTCAGGAAAGTTCTCATCGTCTAAACCCAGGTCATTCTTGAAATCAATATCTGTCCCAATGCCGGATTTGGATACCCGGCCTTCCGCCGATAAATCCGGAAGCCAGTAATAACCTTCGAATTCGATTTGCGGCTCAGCTAAGCTAACATCGGCTTTCCCTGTAATAACCCCCAAACTGATAATGAAACTTAACAAAAAAACTTTTTTAAAATTCATTAGCCCTTCCTTTTTGGTTATAAAGGTTTAAATGTCTTTAATTGCCCTGGCTCCTTTTTCCCCGGTCCGAATGCGGTACATATCTTCAAGGGAAATAACGGCAATTTTACCGTCTCCGATTTTTCCTGTCCGGGCCGCTTTCATTACCGTATCGATAATAGAATCGGTTTGAAAAGCGTCGGCATAAATCTCAATCTTGATTTTTTCGACCATAGATTTACCCGGAGCCCGCTGATTGCCAAAGCCTTCAATTTCGGTAACCGACATCCCCCCGGCCCCCGATTTTCTAATGGCCTGGTAAACATCCTCGAATTTTTCCGGTCTGATTATACATTCAATCTTTCTCATAGGGCCTCCCCCCCTTTTTTGAATATTGTTTGCATTTCCTTTATTTTAACCTCTTTCAGCAAAAAAAGCATCAAAAAATAAATTATTATTCCGCAGGGCACCAGCAATATCAATTTTGATAAAGAGGAAGACCGTAAATGGTTAATCGCAAAATAAAGGCTTCCCCCCATTATCGCCGAGGAAAAGGCTACCTTGCCAAAAGATAAAAAAGAGAATTTCCAGATAAAAAACCGCCGGGAAAAAATAACGGTCAGCCCTAATAAAAAGGCATAAGAAACGACGGTCGTAGCCGCGGCGGCCAGATAACCATATTTGGGAATGAATAAAAGGTTGAGTCCTAAATTCAACAAGGCAGAGAAAATAAAACTATACATATAGAAATGAGTCTTTTTATACAAAGCTAATCCTATGCCGAATCTTTGAGTAAGGCCGAAAAAGAAAATACCTAAACCCACTAAGGGAATTATCTTTGCTCCTTCATAATAATTTGGAGTTGAAAAAAATCGGAGAATAGGCTCCCGTAATATTGACATTCCAATTACCGCCGGGATGCATAAAATCAGAAAATATCGTGTTCCTGAGGCGACAAATTCCTTGCTTATTTTCTCGCCTTGATTTTCCCAGATGATTATTGAAAGCGGATTAAATGCCAGCGCAAACAAAGAAGTGATAAACAATATGCTGTTCTGCGAAATGGCATAGCTGATTGAATAAATACCGACCTCTTTTGATTCTCGAAATAATTCGAGCATATAGCGGTCGGAAAGGCTCAAAATCCAGGCGGCTAAACTGCCGATTACTAAGGGAAAACTATACTTTGCCAATTCCAGCGCCGATTCATAGGGAATACCCTTATTTATTTTCCTTATTTTCCTTACCGCCATCTTCCAAAGAAAAGGCAAAGCCAAACCGGCGCTTAAAACGATTCCCCAGAGTAATCCCCCTAATCCAAAATGAAAAAAGACGATAAGTGATATGCCAAAAATAAAGCCGGCCAGCCTTATCCAGATAGAAAAACCGCTATACCAGTTTATCTGGCGCCTTATTTTTAGAAAATTTAATAATATGGTGAAAAGAGAGCTGAAAATGTAGACAATTATTCCGATTTCAAGAAGATTAAAAAGATTCTCCGGGATTTGTTTCTTTAGAAAAACGATAGCGCTTAAGAAAATTAAAGATGTCACAAAAAGGGTCAAAAAAGTCAGCTTTAGTATCAACGCGGAAAATTCTTCTCTTTTCCCTTTTTTCTCGTAAGCGGGGTAAAACCTTGAAATTGAAAGGCCAACCCAGCCGCCAACTATGGTTAAAATAGAAACAACCCCTATCGCCAGAACATAACTTCCATAATCAGACGGAGGAAATAAACGGGTAAGAATAGGCAGGCTTATCACCGTCACTATGGAGGGAATAATTTTTGCCGGAAAATACTGTCCTATATCCTTAAAAAGTTTTCTAATCATAGTGAATAGTAAAAAAAACAACCCTCTTTGAGAGTTGCCGTTAAAGCTCTTCTATTCTTAAGGTTTCTTTACTGGGAATTGTTTTGGCTGAATTTGCCGCTACAGAAATTCTTTGAGTCTTTTACTGCGGGTCGGGTGGCGCAGTTTTTTTAGGGCCTTTACTTCTATCTGTCTTACTCTTTCCCGGGTAACCTTGAAAATATCTCCGACTTCCTCCAATGTCCGGGGATAACCGTCACCGATTCCAAAACGCAGCCGCAGGACTTTTTCTTCCTTTTCCGTCAGGGTAGTCAAAATCTTCTGCATTTGATCCTGGAGCATCTGCGAAGCCGTTGCCCAGGCCGGAGAAATAGCTGATTCATCTTCGATAAAATCGCCAAAATGAGTGTCGCCTTCTTTACCGATCGGCGTTTCTAAAGATATGGGGTGCTGGGCAATTTTCAAAATACCCCTGACTTTCTCTGCGGTAATATCCATCTTCTTAGCTGTTTCTTCTGAAGTAGGATTGCGGCCCAATTTCTGCACCAGATGTTTTGAAGCCCGGGAAATTTTATTCATTGTTTCAATCATATGAACCGGAATGCGAATGGTTCTCGCCTGGTCAGCAATGGCCCGGGTAATCGCCTGGCGGACCCACCAGGTGGCATACGTAGAAAATTTAAAGCCTTTTTTGTATTCAAATTTATCTACCGCCTTCATCAAACCGATGTTCCCTTCCTGGATAAGGTCTAAAAAAGTTAATCCCCGGTTAACATATTTTTTGGCAATACTTACTACTAAACGCAGATTAGCTTCGACTAAATCCCGTTTGGCTCTGATAACGGCAAATTCCTTTGTTCTTACTTCTTTAGCCTGTTTTCTAAATTTGTCTAAGGGCGTTTTTAAATCCAATTCAACCCGGCGTAACTTCCGAGCGTGTACGGAAAACACTTTATTCAATTCGTGGAATTGCTTGATATCTATTTTGTATCTCCGCTTGATTATCTTCCGGGTAATCTTCCTTTTTTTAAGCTGTTCCGTCAAAAAAATAAATTCTTTGGGGGTAAGCTTCCGTTCTTTAAATATTCTGGCAAATTGTTTTTCTTCCTTTTGTATTCTAAATTCCTGCAGGCCGATTTTTACGACAATCCGATTAATATGATACTGCCTTAGCTTAAACTGATTTATAATTTCAATCGCTTTTGAATGCCAGTCATCGAAATAATGCTCATAGCGGATTCTATCTTCCTGCGACAGTCTTTTACGGGAAAGTTTTTTCTGATAAAAAAGCATTTGCCTTTCCGCCGATTTTACCTGTTGCAATAATTTTGGAAGATTCCGTAAAAATTTTCTCTTTGCCTTTGGGGTTTCAATTTTGCAATATTCTTCTAAATTGATTTTTTTCTTTACAATCTTCTCTCCTAATGATTTTACCTCTTTAATGGATAGATTCGTGCCGACTACTGCCTGCCGAAGACTCTCTTCTGCGTCTTCAATTTTTTTAGCTAAATTTATTTCCTGATCCCTGGTTAGAAGAGGGATACGCCCCATTTGCCTGAGATAAATCTTTACCGGATCCTCAACCGCCGGAACTTCGCCAATAAGCTTCTCCGGCAGCAGCTCTATTTTTTTTCTTCCTTCCAAAACAACCGAATCTACTACTTCAATATTAAGACTGTCTAACATCATTAAGATGTTATCCATCTCATCGGATGAACTAATCTCTTCGGGAAGCAAATTATTGACTTCTTCGTAAGTCAGATGTCCTTTCTGCTTGCCTAAAGAGATAAGTTTTTTTATCTCTTCGCCTTTCCTGCTGATATTTTTTTTTGTCCGTTTCTTCATTTACCTTTACCGTTCTTTGACAACATTCTGATATTCGCTGAGGAGCCTTCTTATAGTCTCATCTTCGCCCTTAGCTTCAGCCAGCTTTATCTCTTTTTCCAATTCCTTCTGTCGTTTCAATCTTTTTCTTTTCTTTATATACTCAAGGCAATCCCTTAGTGCCTTTGCTTCATCGTGAAAAACAGTTTTATTTAAAATGATAAAAGTCAGGATATCGCGGGTTTTTTCCTCAGGGAGAAAATTAATCAGCGATTTGCTTGAAGGTAATTTATCATCCCGGCCATAGCGCCAGATAAATTCGGCAATTTGCCGTAAATTACCGTCATAGAAATCGCTTGGTTCTATCTCTTTTTTAACCTCATCCAGGATATCTTCCTTTTCGAAAATTAACTTGATCAGGCTTCCTTCGGCATCAAGCGAAAAATTCGGAAAAACTCCCTCGGGAGCTGCCAGCGGTTTTCCTCTCTGGGAAAGCTTATTAAACTCCTCCATTACATCGCTTTCTTCTATGTTGAGACGCTCTGATATCTGTTTAATCATCTCCCGCCTGGCAATGCTATTTTCAACCAATTTAACCCAGGGGAGCATTCCCTCGACAACAGCCACTTTACCGTTAAGATTTTTAACGTCGCACAGGTTCAGAAGCCTCTCCAGATTATATTCAAAAAATCCCTTGGCTTCATTGACGGCGGCAAGAAAAGCCGCTTTTCCGTTCTTCCTGATAAATTCATCCGGATCAAACCCATCCTTCAATGACACAATCCGCACTTGAAGCTGCTCTCGGAGCAAAAGTTCTATTCCTCTCAAGGTGGCCGCTGTTCCGGCGGCATCCGGGTCATAAACCAGAATAACCTCTTTGGCCAACCTCCTGAGTGCGCGAACCTGCCCTTCGGTAAAAGAGGTGCCTGAAGAAGAAACTACATTGGTTATGCCGGCTTGATAAAGCGAGATAAAATCAAGATAGCCTTCCACGACTAAAGCGCTGCCGGACTTGCGGATATCGTCTTTAGCAAAATTAAGCCCATAAAGAACGGCGCTTTTTTTAAAAACAGGCGTCTCGGGTGAATTAAGATATTTTGGCTGGGTATCATCCAATACCCGCCCGCCAAAGGCAATCACCCGGCCGGTAACATCAAAAATAGGAAAGATAATTCTTTTCCGGAAATAATCGAAATATCCCTCTTCATTCATCCGGGGGGAAATTAAACCGGCTCTTTCTAAAAGGGATAAAGATATCTTTTTCTGCTGGGCCGCCAGACATAAACCGTCCCTTTTCAAAGGGGCATAGCCTAAACGCATCTTTTCTATGGTGCTTTTCCGAATCTGCCGTTTCTCTAAATATGACAGGGCAATTTGCCCTTCCCTCGTTTCTTTAAGGCAATGCGCAAAATAATGACTGGCCGTTTCATTGAGGTCTAAGAGAGACCGGGCTAACCCGGAGTTCTGTCCGGAAGCAAAAAAACTCTTGGGGATGCTAATCCCTTTTTTCTCAGCCAGAACCTTTACCGATTCTCCAAAACTCATTTGATTATACTTCATTAAAAATGAGAAGATATTGCCGCCTACCCCGCAGCCAAAACAATGAAAAATTTGCTTATCGGGGTTTACATAGAAAGAGGCGGTCTTTTCGCTATGGAAAGGGCAAAGGGCTTTAAAATTCCGGCCTGATTTTTTTAATTGAACGTGGCCGGAGATAACCTCAACGATATCGTTTTGGTCCTGAATTTTTTGAATTAAATCATCGGGAATACGGCCGCCCATATTACTTCCTTCTTATTCGTTCAAAGCCGGAACAATTTAAAATATTCAGTTTGCCTTTTTTCTCTATTTTATCTAAAATTAGATTCAGCCCAATTGAATCACTGGACATATGTCCGGCAATAATCACATTAAGATGATTCTTTTCTGCCTCTTTGAGGTTTTCTTCTTTAATGTGCATACCTATAATAGTGCCTACTCCCGCTTCGACCAGTTTACTCATGGCCGTTTTAGGGCCGCCGGTGCCGCCGGTCATATCGACCAAAATTTTCCCCGCTTTATTCTCTGCGTTTCCAGAGACGATTTTTGGCTGGGCAAGATGATTTTTTATCTGCAGTTTATACTCTGGAAGTTCCTTTAAAACGGCAATAACATCCTTTAATTTGTCGCAGTGACGCTTTTTAAATATTTTCTGCAAAAATAAAGTAACCAGATTATCGGCCGGGGTATGAATACACATTAAAGGGATGTTTAAAAGCTGGGCGGCCGCTACTGTTCTCATGTGATTTATCGGAAGCAGCCCTCTTTCTACCTCTTTAATCCTTCCGCCCATTATGCCCTCGGCGACATTAATCGGAACGCCAAATTTATGAAGAATATCGATTTGCACCGGCATCACTTCAGATAAAGCGGCTAAGGCTTTTCCTTCGGGATGATGAGAAAGGACTAAATCAATCTTTTTCCCCTTCTTTTTTAAAATTTCGGCTAAAAGGAGCTCTCCTACCTCGATATCAATACCCACCATAAGATCCTTGACAACCGTTTTTTCCCCTCCATTTAAAATGCGGGTATCGCTGAAAGGGTTCCACAGTTTTTCTAAGTCAAAGGCATTCTTATCTTCTTTATCCATTTTTTCATATTTCTTCTTGAGTTCAGCTAATTCTTTCTTTACCTTTTCCTTGCCCCGGGGATCAGCCTCGATACCGGCTTCTACGGCTATTTGATAGATTTGTTTAATTTCCATTCGTCTCCTCCTTTTCGTAATTGCCTTAACTCTTTAATTTTCTGCGGAATAAAGTTTTCTTTATCCTTAGCTAAATCATCTAGAAAATCCTGGTAAATAGTTAAAGAAGGGGTATCTTTAAGCTGGTCGACCTTTTCTTTGCTGATAAAAGTGCCGATAGAATCAATATGAGGCGATATTCCTCTTCCGGGAAAAATCGCAACCAACCTTTCATAGACTTTTAGCGAATGACGCAAAATCCATCCGGAAAGGTTGGAACGATAAACTTGCATATTTACAGCCAGCGGCAGGTTAATTTTTAAAATCAGGACTAAAATTAAAGCTGTAATTATCAACCCTCGGCCTAAACCGAAAAGGGCTCCGCCCAGGCGGTTACCGACAGTCAAGGTAACGTGCCGGGCGCTAAAAAAAGTAATAAGGCGTCCCAGGATAGAAAAAATAAGAATTACCGCCAGCAGTACAATAATAAAAACTGCCGCTTTATTTTCAACCAGAGGCAAATCCCATCGGGTTTCGATAGATTTAATGATATTGCTTTGATAATAGGTAGCTAAAAGCAGCCCAAGGACAACACCTATAATTGCAAAAATTTCTCTAATCAAGCCTTTGCGAAAGCCCAAAAAGGTACTCACCGCTGCCAAACCAATTATCGCATAATCAAGAAAGTTTAGGTCCATATCCCCATCCTCACTGCCCAGGATTATATCATAAAAACAGCATAGAAAGCAAATTTACTTATTCTCAAGGCAGAGTCTTCTTTTGTAAAAGTTATTCAGGATGTGCTTTCTCCTGCCATTCAAGGTTACATATAAGACAATTTCAGCTGATTACCCGGATGAACTTTAACCAGGTGGTTGATTAAAGAAGCCTTTCCGGGAAAACTAAGGCGGAAATAATTTCTGGTCAATCCGGTCAAATTTCCGTCTTTATCCTTTTTCTCTACCAGAATCTCCAGCGCTTTGTCTTTTTGAGCGGCCCAATATTTCTCTTTTAGCTTTTTAGCTAACTGCTGTAATTCCTGACTGCGCCTTTTCTTTATTGCCAGCGGGACTTGTCCGGAAAAATCAGCCGCCGGAGTTAGCTCTCTTGGCGAGAAGGTGAAAATGTGCAAATGGGTAAATCCTATTTTTTTCACTAAATCTTTGGTTTTTTGAAAATGCCTCTCTTTTTCTCCCGGGAAGCCAACCATAACATCGGTGCTAAAGGTCGCTTGAGGGATTCGCGCTTTAATTTCCTTGATTAGGCTTTGATATTGACTCCGGTTATAGGTTCTTCCCATCCGGGAAAGAATCTCGTCGTCACCGCTTTGCAGCGAGATGTGAAAATGGGGACAAACCTTTTGGCTACCGGCAATCTGCTCGATTAATGCGGGGCTCAATTCACCCGGTTCTAAAGAACTAAGCCGGACTCTCAATAATCCATCTTTCTCCTCTAATTCCTGTAAAACCTCAGCTAAATTACTTTGGGGCTTCAAGTCTTGCCCGTAAGAGCCCAGGCGGATTCCGGTTAAAACCACTTCTTTAAATCCATGTTTTAAAAGCCGCTTGATTTCTTCTTTTACTTCAACCTTGGGCCGGCTTATCATCTCTCCCCGTACCCGCGGCACCAGGCAATAACGGCAACGGGCATTACAGCCGTCCTGGATTTTAACAAAAGCCCGGGTGTGGTTATAAAATCGTTCAACCTTTAAATTTTCCCAGCTGGTTCGCTTTTTATTATCAGAGACGGCAATCTCTTTTTTCCCGCTTGTTAAGGCCTTTTTAAATAAACTGAAAATCTGTGCTTTTTCCGGATTTCCCGCCAATAAAATAACCCCGGGAAAATCGGCTAATAATTCCGGCTGCCGCTGGACCAGGCAACCGGTAAGTACGATTTTCGCCCGGGGGTTAAATCTTCTTGCCTGCCGGATAGCATACTTCGATTCCTTATCGGCTTTGGCCGTAACCGTGCAGGTATTAATAAGGTAAACATCGGCTTTCCCTTTGAAGGGAACAAGGGAAAAATCATCCTTTAGAAATTCGCCGACAATGGCTTCGGTATCGTATTGATTAACTTTGCACCCTAACGTATAACTGGCTATCTTCAGATTCATTATTGCCTTCAATTTTTCCGTCTTCTGTTTTCTGTCTTCCGTCCTCTGTCTTCCGTCTTCTGTTTTCTGTTATTTATAAAAACCACTTGCCAAGAAACCCTTTGTTTTTCTGGTAGCTTTCCTCTAAAGTTTTGCCTAAATCTCTGATTAGCCTTTTCTGCTCCTGCGTAAGATTAGAGGGCACCTGAACAATTACCCGGACATATTCGTTACCTTTGCCCCGTCCGTGCAAATTAGTAATACCCTTGTTTCTGAGACGGAAAATCTTATTGGTCGGCGTGCCGGCGGGAATTTTCATTCGGGCATTACCTTCTAAGGTAGGCACTTCAATCTCCCCCCCTAAGGTGGCCAGTGGGAAGCTTATCGGCACTTCAAGATAAATATCGTCTTCTTCTCTTTTAAAAATCTTATGAGGCCGTAAGTGAATTAATATATAAAGATCCCCTGAGGGCCCGCCTTTTTCTCCGGCTTCACCTTTACCGCGCACCCGGATATGGGTGCCCTCGTCGACACCCGGAGGAATCTTAACGCTTATTTCGGATTCCTTCCTGACCTTACCCCGTCCGTGACAGCTCAGGCAGGGATCAGAAATTATCTGGCCGCTCCCTCCACACTGATCACAGGGCTGGCTAAAACTAAAAAATCCCTGCCGGTATTGAATCTGGCCGTTTCCCCGGCACCGGGGACAGGTTTTCTTTCCCGTCCCTGGCTTTGTCCCTTCACCGTTACAAACCGGGCAGATAACCGTATGATAAATATCGACTCTTTTTTCTGAGCCAAAAGCAGCCTCTTCTAAGGTTACCGTTAAGCGGTATTCTAAATCCGCGCCGCGCCGCGGCCCCCGCCGCCGGCTGCCTCGCCCGCCAAAAAAATCGAACAAATCGCCAAAGACATTGCCGCCAAAACCCAAATCGGAGAAAATACTCCCGAAATCCGTGCTTTTAAAGATATCTTCATAGCTATATTGCTGGTCGATACCGGCGTGGCCAAACTGATCGTAGGCGCTTCTTTTTTTCGGGTCGGTAAGGACAGCATAGGCCTCAGAAATTTCTTTAAACTTCTCCTCTGCCTCTTTCTTTTCATCCGGGGCGACTCGATCCGGATGATACTTCATCGCTAACTGCCGATAAACTTTTTTTATCTCTTCGTTAGAAGCATTCTTGCCTACCCCTAACACTTCATAATAATCGCGCTTAACAACCAATTATCTACCTCATTTTTACTGTTCCTGGTACCCTGATATCCTGATATCCTGATATCCTGATACCCTAATCTATTTTCTGTCTTTATCGTCTTCTTCCTTAAACTCGGCATCGACTACGTCTTCTTTTTTCCCCTCTTTCGGCCCGCCCGGTGATTCTTTTTCTTCTGATTGAGGCGGCGGAGTTCCTCCCGGACCGGCTCCCTGGTTTTGCTGTTGCTTGGCCGTTGCTTCCCGGTAAACCGCCTCGGACAATTTATGGGAAGCCTGGGAAAGTTTTTCAATACCTTTCTTTACCGACTCGGTATCATTTCCTTCCATAACCTTCTTTAAGCTCTTAATTTCCTCCTCTATCTTTCCTTTTTCCGCCGCGCCTACCTTATCGCCATAATCGCGCAGGGCTTTCTCGGTGGTAAAAATTAAGTTGTCGGCCTGGTTACGCGCTTCCACCAATTCCTTTTTCTTTTTATCCTCTCCGGCGAATTTCTCCGCCTCTTTAATCATTTTATCGACTTCATCCTTAGAGAGCTTTGTCGGAGCGGTTATACGCATTGACTGTTCTTTTCCCGTTCCCTTATCTTTGGCCGAAACATGCATGATACCGTCGGCATCGATATCAAAGGAAACCTCAATCTGAGGAATACCCCGCGGCGCCGGAGGGATACCAACCAGCTGGAATTTACCCAAGCTGACATTATCTGCCGCCATTGGTCTTTCTCCCTGTAAAACGTTTATTTCTACCGCCGGTTGATTATCGGCCGCCGTTGAAAATATCTGGCTCTTTTTTGTCGGGATGGTGGTATTCCTTTCAATCAAGCGGGTGCAAACTGAGCCTAAGGTTTCAATACCTAAGGATAAAGGGATAACATCTAACAGAAGGATATCCTTTACCTCTCCGGTAAGTACCCCGGCTTGAATGGCCGCCCCCCTGGCCACACATTCCATCGGGTCAATACCTCTTTCTACCTTCTTGCCGACATAATCCTCGACAAATTTGTGAACCACCGGCATCCGGGTTGGTCCGCCGACTAAGATTATCCGGTTGATATCATTCGGCTTAAGTCCGGCATCCGATAAAGCCTGCTCCATAGGATGTTTACAACGGTTGATAACCGGCATTACCAGTTCTTCCAACTTTGCCCGGGAGACGGAGATGGTTAAATGCTTTGGCCCCTGGGCGTCAGCAGAAATAAAGGGAAGGTTTATCTCTGTCGTCAAGACATTAGACAGCTCTATCTTGGCTTTTTCCGCCGCCTCTCTTAATCTCTGCATGGCCATTTTATCCTGTGTTAAATCGATGCCGTTATCTTTTTTAAACTCACCGGCGATATAGTCAATCAGGTTATTGTCCATATCGGTCCCTCCTAATTGAGTATCACCGCTGGTTGACTTAACCTCAAAAACCCCTTCGGCCATTTCCATAATAGTTACATCTAAGGTTCCGCCGCCAAAGTCAAAAACCATTATCTTCTGCTCTTTCCCGGCTTTATCGACACCATAGGCCAAACAAGCGGCTGTCGGCTCGTTAATAATTCTTTTTACCTCGAGTCCGGCAATAACCCCGGCATCTTTGGTTGCCTGGCGCTGGTTATCGTTGAAATAAGCCGGGACAGTAATTACGGCTTGGAGGACCTTCTCACCCAGATAGGCCTCGGCATCCTGCTTAATCTTTTGCAGGATAAAAGCGGAAATCTGCTGGGGAGTAAATTCTTTGCCATGAACCTTCACTTTATCGTCTGTCCCCATTTTTCTTTTTATGGCCGTAATCGTTCCTTCGGGATTACTGACCGCCTGCCGGCGGGCCGGCTCACCCACTAATTTTTCGCCGTCTTTGGTAAAAGCAACGTAAGAGGGAAAAGCCTTGCCCCCCAGGGTTGTGCCTTCCGCGCTGGGGATAATGGTTGCTTTTCCGCCTTCCATAACCGCCGCCGCTGAATTTGAAGTTCCTAAATCGATTCCAATAATCTTTGCCATTTTTTACCTCCTTTTAACTTTATGTTATTCACCATTCACTTCTTTTTACTCACCTTGACCATCGCCGGCCGAATTACCCGGTCGGCCAAGAGATAGCCTTTCTGCAGCTCCTCAATAATCGTTCCTTCCGGATGTTTATCCGCTTCTTCCTGGCTGACAATTTCGTGCAGGCGCGGGTCAAATTTCTCTCCGTCGGTTTTCATCTCAACCAGCCCGGTTTTACTCAAAATTTCCTTAAGCTGTTTCTGAATCATTATTACCCCTTGTTTTAAAGAATCGAAATCCCGGTGATTATGGGCCGAATCTATGGCCCGCTCAATATTGTCCATTACCGGGAGCAATTCCTGGATTAAAGATTCTTCGGCAAATTTAATAAGATTTTCCTTATCTCTTTCGGTGCGTTTTCGGAAATTCTCGAATTCAGCCTTAAGGCGAAGCAACTGGTCATATAATGCTTTGTTTTTCTCCGTTTCCGCGTCAAATTGCGTTTTCTTTGAATAGATAATAGAGCGGTCCTTGTATATGCTCATAGCTTGCACTTATCTCCTTCTTATGTTCCGGCTAATTGATTAATGGTGGAAGTCAATTGTTTGGCCGTCGAGGAAACCAAGGCCACGGCTTTGCGATAATCCATTCTCTTCGGCCCAATTACCCCTACCGTGCCAACCGAGACATTGCCCAATTTATAGGAGGCAAAAACAATGCTGCAATCCTCCATATCTTTACAGGCACACTCCCGGCCGATTAAAATCCTGATTTCATCAGCTTCTGAATTTTTAAAAATACGCTCAAAGGTTTCTTCCTTCTCCAGGCTTTTAAGCAAACTGCCGATTTTTTCTCTATCTTTAAATTCCGGTTCATCCAGAAAAAAACTGGTCCCATCCAAAAATATTTTTTTCTTCCCTTTTGTTTTAAGGAACTCTTTAAGTATCCGCTGGGCTTTTCTATAAAGGCGGCTAAAACTTTCTTTAGAAGACCCTTTAATCCCTAAGAGACTTTGTTTTAACGCTTCTTTATTCCGCTTATTCAAGAGCAGATTTAATTCCCGGAGTTCTTCCTCGGAAATCGGCTCTTCGACCTGAATAAATTTATCATCCACCAGGCCGAAGCTGGAAACCAGGAGCATAAGGATTCTTTTGCCCCCGGTGGCCACTAATTCAATCCGGTCAAGGTTCTCTCCGGCAGACTGCGGGGCTAAAACAACCGCCGTATGATGGGTAACCGAAGCCAGTTTTTTTGAAGCCCTCCTGATAATCTCGTCAAGATTTCTCCTTTGGGAATGATATTCCCGGTTCAAATCCGAAAGGATTAACTTATCTATTTTTTCAATCTTAAGCAGATTATCGACATAAAAACGGTATCCTTTATCGGTCGGCACCCGCCCGGCGGAAATATGCGGCTGCTTAAAATATCCGAGGGACTCCAATTCAACCATTTCGTTGCGAATAGTCGCCGGGCTTAAATTCAAATGATAATTTTCAACCAAGGCCCGGGAGCTAACCGGCCGGCTGGTTTGAATATATGACTCAACCGCCACGCTTAGAATATTTTTTTTTCTTTCATTGAGCTTTTCTTTAACCATCGCCCTTTCCCCGGAATTTGGCACTCTCAAAGTTTGAGTGCTAAATTATAGCACTTCCCTTATTTTTGTCAAGAAAAAAATAAAAACCTTTTTCTCCCGGCGATTATTCCTCTCCCTGGGCAGTAGAAAGCTGGAATTAGCAACAAGGGGTGATTTCCGGGAGTAAAAGAATATTTAATAGGAATGATTATGAAGCGCTATGAAGCTGGAGGATATCGTTATACTCATCTATTTCTTTTTTGATATCATCAGTGGTCCTTAGGGGTTGTAGAATTATAATATTAGCGTTGCTGTCTGCCGGGGTTTGGAAAATGTCGGCCAGTGAATAAACACTGATTCCCCCGGGCCTATCATCGAATAATACTATCTTTACCCGCTTATCTTTAGCTAATCGCAAGAGAGCATTTTTGTTTTCTTGCCTGATTTTACCCTTAATTACAGAAAGATGGCTTCCCGGAGTAATCGTCTTTTTAGCTAATTTTATAAGTTGGCCTATTTCCTCTACTTCATCAGAATTAACCAGAACCTCATCCTTCACTATAGTTACAATTCCTATCTTTGAATCTATTTCGCCAAGCATCTTTTCTAAAACCCTGGCCTTTCTTAAATCCTGGGCGGTTATAAAAATCTTCCCCAATTTGCCATTATCAGAAAGAACCCTTAAAACATTTTCGGCATCTATAAGGCCGCCGTCATTTAACAACTCTTCGGCATAAATAATAAAATTCTGTTCAGTTTTAATATCCTTAACTAATTCAGCGGTTAATTCTGGGTATTCGGCTTTTCCTTTTAATCTTCCCCTGAAATCTTTAAAAAGAACCGGTAAGTTTAAGATTTCCTCGGCGTACTTTTGCTGTTCCGGATACATATACGCTCCGGGTATAGTCAAAAATTTCAAAAGATGTCTTCTGGCTCCTATTAACCTATTCTGCCTAAAGTATAAAATGCCCAGATTATAATGGGCTTCAGCAAAACGGGGTATTATCCTTATTGCTTCTTTATAAAATTCTTCTGCTTTTTCTAATTCCTCTAATAAACCCTGTTCTAGGTATAATATCCCCAGATTTAAATATGCTAACGCATATCGAGGATTTATATCTATCGCCCGCTTATAACATTTTTCTGCGGCTTCCTCTAATCTACGCCTCATTATTATTACTTCTTCTAATCTTATCTTTTGAATGGCGGCGGCTTGTTTAGCTTTTTCTTCTTTTTCTCTTTTAATCCTTAGTTTCTCTATCGCCTCTTTTATAGCTTCATCTCTCGCCTTTTTCGCATATATTATCCCCAGTTCTGTATATAATAGAGTTTGCATTTCGGTCACTGGCTGTGTAAGCTGCAGTTTCCGGTGGAACCTTGAAACGGGTTTAATTTCTTGTTTTACTTCAACTTCGTATATATCTTTGATATCCTCCGGCAGTTTTAATCCCTCTTTAGGAATAAGGCCGGAAGCCTCCGGTTGGTTTGCATCCAGAAGATAAGACTGGCCGTTACTTAACCTGACTATCAAACAAAGATGCAGCCCGCCTTTGCCAACATAATTTTCTGTCACCGAAGCGGTATAAAACTGCAACCCGCTATAATCTGTACTGCTTAGTATAGAATTCAACAGGCTGACGGCAACGATTGTTTTTTCACTGCAAACCGCCTTTAACTGGTGTAAAACCCGTCTTGGTGAAAGCTGGTTTTGTAAAACTACTCCTTCATAATTCTTGTTCAGGAATTGCTTTAAAGAATTCTGAAGGATTGACAAAGCCTCAGCTTCTGCTTTGGCTCTTTGTTCTAGATTAGGATTCATTTTTACCCCTAAAAGAGTATTTTTAACCTTTTCCAAGACTTCGGGCATGTTGATTCCCAACTCCTGGCTGACTGCACTGCCCAATTGCTCAAGACTCTTCAAGCCTTCCTCAACCAGTAGTTCTTCTATGGGCCTGTCTTTCAGCCTGGGATTGATATTTTTCTTTAATACCTTATATTCTTCTTCACTAAGACGATCAGCAGCCCTGATAGTTTTATAACTTAAACCCCTCATCCCCCGGTTTTCTATAATGAATATTTTACCTCCAAGAATTGGGCTATTTCTCGGAACAAAATGCAAAATGCAATTATTCAGCAGGGCAAAATTGTGAAGCAACTCTATTTTTCTTGGGTTCACCCGTCTGGATACATCTTTAACAGACGCAACCGATTTGACATTAGAACTTCCGCTTTCGGTTTTATTTAATAAATCGGCAATTGATTCCCTTGTTAATCTTTCCCTCCATTTTTTTACATCGCCATCGCCTCTATAAAAATAGACGCTAATACTTGTGCCATATTTTTTGTTGTTTTTCACTCCCCATTTAAGGAAAGGAGCAGCTTTAAATTCTCCTCGAGCTGCTCTAAGAACAAAGTTGAGTTCATAATCTTTTCGCTCATCCGGCGTAATAATCCCGCTTTGCAAAGGCTTTTCGATTATCGATAAATCAGCACTCCCGACTGCTATACTTAAAGCCATCCCTTGATTTTCGGTGTTACAGGAAGGCTTTCCCCATTTAATTGCCTCTTCGATTGATAGATCTTTCGTCCATTCTCCATTATCTACGACTGATATTTTTATATATTGCCCTTTTATATATTGGACAATTACAAAGGCAAGGCCTTTTTTAACATGCTGATTGATATTTTCCAAAAGAAGGCTTAAGGAAAAAACTTCGTCTCCAAGCAAAGGCATTTCACTGTCTTTAAAAATCAAAGTTTTAAAAGTCGGCCAACTGTCTCCTTGGTAGCAATGGTAAGTAATTTTAACGTCTTTTTGCTTTACCTCTTTTTCTATCCTTAGAAAATCATTTTTATCCATTTCATGACCGGCAAAAAGCATAATTTCTACATTTTTTCTAATTCCTAATTTTTCGATAACTTCATATGTTTTAGTCCAATCAGGATTTTCTTCTTCAAAATAAGGCATGGCTCCTTCCAATTTGGATATCAATTGCTCGACACTTCGGTTAGATAGCGGTAACAATCTGTCTTCGCTATCTCCTGGGCTAATTTCCCCGAATAATTTTTCAGAAATTATAAAGTCCTTTTTTGCCGGACAAGGTCGCAGGGAAAAATCCGCCTCTGCCCGGGCAAAATCCACCCAGCCTAGATTAAACAAAAAAGCCCCGATGACAACTATAGATGTTGCCTTTAGGAGCTTTTTCCAAAGTGTAAAGTGTAGACTAGAAAATGTAAGAATTCTCATCTGCAACCTAATTTTGGCTCATTGAACTAAGAAAACCGAATTGCCTGCTTATCCCCCTGTAGATTCCTTCGAAATCTAAGTACTGGGGATTAATTCGTCCAGTAACTTATGTTTGCTATCGCTCCATAAGTCACGGACTCATTAAAAAAAAGCTGAATCACCTATTCCGCCGCAAAAATTGGCGGATGAGTTTCTAGGCAACTCAGCCTTCCTTCGACTATCCTTCGACAAGCTCAGGATTTACCTCAGGAACTGTAGCTTTGCGCCTCCCATTCCGGGAGTAGCCTTTATCTAGAATCTAAACTTACATAAAGTATAGCATATATATTAAGCGAAAGCAAAAAAAGTTGAGTTTGTATACTTCTTCCTCTATCTACTCTTTTTCTGCTCCTTCACCGGTCATAGGAACAAATCTAACCGGGATAACATCCCTGATAATAATTTTTCCTTTTTTCTTTTCTAAAACCTTTAGTTCCTGAAAGAATTCACCTACCGGAATAACCATCCGTCCGCCTTCTTTTAACTGCTCGATTAAAGGGGGCGGAACTTCAGGCGGAGCACAAGTAACCATAATCCCGTCAAAAGGAGCAAATTCCGGCCAGCCTAAAAATCCATCTCCAATCTTCACCTTTATATTTTTGTACCCCATTTCTTCTAACCGCTTCTTTGCCCCTTGGGCTAAAGAAGGAATAATCTCAATCGTATAGACCTCTTTGGCAATTTTCGCCAGAATTGCCGCTTGATAGCCTGAACCGGTGCCAATCTCTAAAACTCTTTCTCCTCCTTTTAAGGCTAAACATTCACTCATCAAAGCAACAATAAAGGGCTGAGAGATAGTCTGTCCTTTCCCGATGGACAAGGGCCGATCCGTATAAGAGAGGTGACGAAACACTGCCGGGACAAATTTATCCCTCTCTACCTGCCTCATCGCTCCCAATACTCGACTGTCACTTATTCCCCGGGCTTCAACCTGGGATTTAACCATCGCCTGGCGCTGATTTTCAAAATCAATCTTAGCTTCAACTGAAAGAAATGTGAGAAAAACAGCTAGAAACAGAAAAAAAACTAATTTTTTTTTCATAATTCACATCCTTAGCGGAAATAGAAAAATAAGAAAAAAATGCCCCTGCCGTAAACGAAACACGATTTTATAGACAAGGGCAAAATTAGTTATTCAAAATTTTATTTATGCCTTAGGCGGCTCTTCTTTGGCCGGCTCTTCCTTTTTCTTGCTGCCCGCTGATTCTTTTAATTCGTTAATACCGCCAATTAGAGCTATTAACCCGCCGAGTATAAGAATAGCCGGAACAGTAGCCATCAAAGCCTTGACAAAAAGATCCCACCAGGCAATTAATCCGACAACCCCTAAAACCAAAGCTACCAATCCGCCAACAATGCTTAAAAACTTTCCCATTTTGTCACCTCCCCTGAAATCTTAACGATTTTTAAATCATAGCATAGTAAAAATATTTTGTCAACCCTTATTTATTTCGGCCCTGAGGGCTTTTTTGGCAATTTTTCCGGTAGCTGTTTTCGGCAGTGTCTCTCTAAAAATTACTTTTCTGGGCACCTTATAAGGGGCTAACTGCTGCCGGGTAAAATTGATAATATCCTTTTCGCTTATCTCTTTATCTGGATTTAAAACCACCAGGGCAACCGGCACTTCTCCCCGTCTTTCCTCTTTTAAGCCGATAACCGCTGCCTGGCTGACCTGGGGTATTCGATAAAGGACTTCTTCGACTTCACGGGGATAAATGTTAAGGCCGTGATGAATAATCAAATCCTTCTTCCGGTCAACAATATAGATATAACCCTCTTCATCGATTTTGGCAATATCACCGGTATAAAGCCAGCCTTCCTGCAAAACCGCCTTGGTTTCCTGCGGACGATTCCAGTAACCTTTCATTATATTCGGCCCTTTAACCAATAACTCTCCGATGGCATTGGGCGGTAATTTTTTATCCTGTTTATCGACCACCTTTACCCGAATTCCAGGGAGAGGCAAACCGACCGAGCCGGCCTTTCTTCGTTTATCTATGGGGTTGACCGAAACTACCGGTGAGGCTTCGGTTAAACCATATCCTTCCAAAAGAGGAAATCTAAATTTTTTATTAAAATCTCCTAAAACATTTACCGGGAGTTTATCCGCCCCGGAAACAGCTATTTTAACCGGATTCAAAAAAGAAAATAATTTAAAGAACCAGGGTAATTTCACTTCCGCTAATATTTGAAAAAGAGCCGGGATGCCGATAAAAATAGTGATTCGATGATAGATTATCCCTTTAATTATTTCCGCGAACGGCCGCATCTTATCGAAAATAAGAATTTTTCCGCCTAAAAGAAAAGGGATTAAGACAGAGACCGTGAAACTAAACGAATGAAACATCGGAAGAATGCAGATAAAGGAATCCTTAGCTTTGAATTTAATGAATTGACTGCAGGCACGCGTGTTCGACAAGAGATTCTGATGGGTAAGCATTGCTCCCTTAGGATATCCGGTGGTGCCAGAGGTATAAAGAATTACCGCCAATTCATCGACATCCAATCTCGGCCATTGACAGGGCAGAACCTCTTGAAATTGAGAAAAAGAAACTAAATCGGGAACTTCCCCGTCAACAATAATTACTTTTTCTAAATGTTCCAGCCTTAAACGCAGAACCGAAATTTTCTCTTTCTGCGAAAGTTCTGAAATAAGCATTATCGCCTGGGCATCTTCTAAAATAAATTTTATCTCCTCAACCTGTAAAAAATTATTTATGGGAAGCACTATCCCGCCGGCTTTTAAAATAGCAAAATAGCTGATTATGAATTCAGGCGAATTCCTAAGCAGCAATCCCACCCTTTCTCGGGGCTTTAAACCGAGGGAAATGAGGTGCGACGATACCCGCTTTATATCTTCGGTGAGCCTTTGATAGGTAATTTTACGTTTCCCGAATATAACAGCGGCCCGGCGGGGGTATTTATAAGCAGAATCTTCTAATACCTTGACTAAACTCATTCTAACCTTTTTTTTCGATAAGCAATCCCTAAATCAGCTATTCTTACCTTACCCAAATAGGCCTTGGCCTGCGGATTAAGAAATCCCTTTTTGGGAACAGCCATAGTCACCGTTTCGGACGCCCTGACAGCGGCTCCGAGTATTTCGCCGCTATCTCCATCCATCCCTGAAGGAATATCCACCGCCACTACCGGACGCCCGGATTGATTTATGGCTTCAATAATTTCTAACAATTTTCCCTCAACCGGCTTTTTTAAACCTGTTCCTAAAAGAGCGTCAATAATTAAATCATACCCTTTTAACCCGGCTAAAACCGCCTGCCGGATAGACTGGCTTTCTAGCCCGAGGCATTTAATTTTTAAATTTAAGAGAACCTTAAAGTTAATCTTTGCTTCTTTTTTTAAATGTTCTTTTTCGCCAAGGAGAAAGATATCCGTTTTTATCCTCCAATTATGAAGATATCTGGCGGCAACAAAGCCGTCACCGCCGTTATTGCCGGGCCCGGAGAAAACGGCCGCTTGATTCCTTCTCCCCTGTGGCAAAAAATTTTTAGACGCCCAGGCAACGGCCCTCCCGGCATTCTCCATTAAAATCAAAGGGGAAAGGCCAATCTCTCCGGCCCATCGGTCAAATGAGCGCATTTCCTCAACTGATATGGCTTCTGGCTGAACTGAAAACGGCTCTGAAGGGAAAGTTAAATTATCCATTTGTTTTTCATAGGTAGAAGAATGACGGAATGAATTATTGGGCTAAAATTTTTCTAAAGATGTGTTTACCCACTTTGATGATGTGCTCCCGAGAAAGCTCAAGGTGATAGTCTATATTTTTAATCGTTTCGCCGTCAATTTGAATGCCGCCTTGAGTAATTAAGCTGCGGGCTTTTTTTCCGCTGGAGACCAGGCGGGTTTGAGTAAGCAGGCGGACCAGCCAAATAGAACCCCCTTTTATTTCTTTTTTTAAAGCTGCCGGTAGTTTTTTTATGACGGTAACCTTTGCCGGAAGCGTCTTGTCTACGTAAATCCTTTTAAATTCCTGGCCGGCTTCTTCTACTTCTTTTTCCGGATAAAAAGTCCCGACGATTTCTATGGCCAGACGCTCCTTGGCATCGCGGGGATTCAAGCTTCCTTGAGAAACTTCTCCTTTAATTTTTTTTATGATTTGTTTATCAACATCGGTAAGCAGTTCAAAATATTTGATTATCAACGAATCGGGGATAGACATAATTTTCCCATACATTGTCTGGGCCGGTTCGTTTATAGCGATATAATTCCCGTAGGACTTGCTCATTTTTTTTACCCCGTCGGTCCCCTCAAGCAAAGGCAGCATAAGGACTACCTGGGGAACCTGCTTATATTCCCGCTGCAGGTCCCGGGCGACTAAGAGATTAAACTTCTGGTCAAAACCGCCAATTTCGATATCGGCCTGAATCTTTACCGAATCGTAGCCCTGCAGAAGCGGATATAGAAATTCGAGAATGGTAATTGGCTTCTTATCTTTATAACGCTTAAAGAAATCATCCCTTTCTAACATCCGGGCGACGGTATAGCGAGAGCTGAGCTTAAGAAAATAGCTGACATCCATTTTCCCTAACCAGCTGCTGTTAAAAAGAACCTCTGTCTTTCCGGGATCAAGCAGTTTAAATATTTGTTTCTGGTAGGTAACCGCATTTTTCTTTATCTCGCTTTGGCTGAGTTTTGGACGGGTCTCTATCTTCCCGCTGGGATCGCCAATCATCGCCGTAAAATCCCCAATGATAAAAGTAATTTGATGCCCTAACTCCTGGAATTGCCTAAGCTTGCGTAAAATCACCAGATGCCCTAAATGCAAATCAGGCGCGGTAGGATCAGCCCCAAATTTTATCCTTAAAGCCCTTTTCCCCCGGCTTGCCTCCTTAAATTTATTCGCCAGCTCTTTTTCTGGAATTACTTCCTCAACTCCCCTTTTTACCAGGGATAATTGGCTCTCAACTGTATGGGCCATAAGTCCACTTTCCTCGGTTTGAATTCGGCTCCCCTGCCTGCCGCGGGGCATAAACCGTCTCTTTTAGACAGCACTTAAAAATACCACAATTTCAGGCATAGGGCAATAAAAAAATCAAATTGACAGAGAGCGTTTAGTGAGATATTATGGGGTGCGGTTCAAAAGCCGAATTTAGAAAAAGTTTGTTTTCAAGAGGATGTGCGATTTGAGCAAAAAGAAATGTTGAAAAAAAAGCTCCTGCCGTTATATGTTTTCGGGATAATCCTGGCTATTACCTGGGGGATTGAATTCGGCTTGGTTAATTTTCTCCTTCAGGAATCTGCCCAGGTCAAAACCCTGGAAAAATACCAGCCCAATTTAATCACCAGGATTTATGCCGAAAATGGCGAGGTAATTGCCGAGTTTTTTGCCGAGAAACGTATTCTCACCGCACTATCAAATGTGCCCAAATATGTACAGGAAGCCATCGTCGTTACTGAAGATGGTAACTTTTTTCGGCATTGGGGAATTGATTTCCGGGGAATCCTCCGCGCCTTAAGGGTTAACTTCCTCGCCGGCGAAACAATTCAAGGCGGCAGCACCATTACCCAGCAGCTTGCCCGCAATCTTTTTTTAACCCGGGAACAGACCTTAAAGAGAAAAATCAGAGAAGCAATTTTGTCCCTGCAAATCGAAAAAAAATATTCTAAAGAAGAAATTTTAGAGCTTTATCTTAATCAAATCTATTTTGGACGGGGCGCCTATGGCGTCGCCGCCGCCAGCTGGAATTACTTTGCCAAACCGCTTGAAAAAATAAATTTATCAGAGTCAGCCTTTTTAGCCGGTTTGCCGCGGGCCCCTGGCTTTTATTCCCCTTTTCGCCATCAAGAACGCGCCCTTAAAAGAAGAGATTATGTCTTGACCAGAATGAGAAAGGCCGGTCTTATTACCAGAGAAGATGAAAAAATTGCTCAAGCATATCCCATAGAATTTAAAGAGGCCCGTCCCAGCGCTTATCATAAAGCGCCCTATTTTGTTGAATATATCCGTAAATATGTCGAAGCAAAATACGGAGAAAATCTGCTTTATCGAGGAGGCCTGAAGGTTTACACCACCCTGGACCCCCGGCTCCAGGAAATTGCCGAAAAAGCTTTAGTCGAAGGCTTGGAATTTTTTGATAAAAATCGTCCGCCGATAGAAGAAAAAAAAGAGGAGAAAGATTTAAGCGAAAAACAACCTCTTGAACCGCTTGAGCCGCCAAAACTCCAGGGGGCTTTGGTTTCTTTAGACCCCCACACCGGGTATATAAAAGCGATGGTTGGCGGCAGAGATTTTAAGGAATCGGTTTTTAACCGGGCTGTCCAAGCTTGCCGCCAACCAGGCTCGGCCTTTAAACCCTTTGTTTATACCACGGCTATTGAACGTGGCTGGCAGGCATCTGATGTTATTGATGATGCTCCTTTGGTTTATGATTTAGAGGAAAACAAAATTTATGAAATTCTGACCGAAAGGGAATTAGAAAAATTTAAAAGGTTTATTGAGACAGAAAAAGAAAGTCTCGCCTTAAATCTTGAATTAACTGATGAAGAGAAGGAAGAAGCAATAAAAACATTGGAGAAACGTTATTGGTCTCCGGAAAACTATGAAAAGGAATTTTTCGGTCCGACGACGCTGATGAAAGCCCTTGAGCGTTCCCGGAATGTAGCCACCGTTAAATTGCTTAGCCGCCTTGGCGTAGACAATGTTGTCTCCTGCGCGGAAAAAATGATGAATATCCCGGGACGGTTAGGAGCCCATTATTCCCTGGCTTTGGGAACATCGGAGGTAACCCCGCTTGAGCTGGCCTCTGGTTATGCCGTTTTAGCCAATCGTGGCATCTGGACTAAACCAATTGCCATCAGGGAACTGTTAGATAATAACGGTAATCCCCTGGAAGAAAATTTAGCTCAACAAAAGGAAATTATTAAGGAAGAAACAGCTTATATTTTAACCAAAATGCTTGAAGGAGTAATTTTAAGAGGAACGGGCACGCGCGCCCGTATCGGCCGGCCGGCGGCGGGGAAAACCGGAACAACAAACGATTATACGGAAGCCTGGTTTGCCGGATATACCCCGGATTTGGTCGCCGTGGTTTACACCGGTTATGACAACCGGATGTCCCTGGGAGAAAAACAAACCGGCGGCAGGGTCGCCGCCCCCATCTGGGCTAAATTCATGAAGGAAGCATTAGAAAATATAGAACCCGCTTCTTTTCTCCCGCCGGAAAATATTGTTTTCGCCCGGATTGACCCCTATACCGGACTGCTCGCCCAGGACTACTGTTTAGAAAAGGTTGATGCGCCCTTTATTAAAGGAAGAGAACCGCAGGTGAACTGTAATTGTTTTGGAAGAAGCTATAAAAACCGGAGAAAAAGACCTATTTGGAACTCCCCAGATATTTTTTGATACTTAGTTTTATTTCTCTCTTATCCGGAATCAATTCAACCACCCCGGCAGTTATTTTATCGCCAATCTGAAAATCAGAAGCAGATTTTTTTTCCCCTTCTATGGATAATTCCTCGCTGGGGACAAAACCGTCTACATCCTTTTCTAATTCGACATAGATGCCAAAGCTGGTTGTCTTCTTTACCATACCTGAGACACTATCGCCAACATTTATCCTCTCTGAAATTTTCTCCCAGGGATTTTCCGTTAACTGCTTAACGCCCAAAGAAATACGTTTATTATCGGGATTAACCTCCAAAACGACTACCTCAATCTCCTCTTCAATATTCAAGATATCTTTGGGATGGCCTACCTTTCCCCAGGAAAGATCAGTAACATGGATTAAACCGGTTATTCCCTCTTCCAATTCGACAAAAGCGCCGTAATCAACTATATTTTTCACTCTTCCCTTAACTTTTACCTGGGGAAGATATTTCTCTTTAGCCAATATCCAGGGGTCAGTCTCCAATTGTTTGATGCTTAAAGAAATCTTTTTGCTTTCTTTTTCAAGATTAATTACCAAGGCTTCAATACTATCTCCGATTTTTAGTATTTTTGAAGGATGTTCCAATTTTTCCGTCCAGGACATTTCGGAGATATGAATCAATCCTTCCACGCCTTCTTCTAATTCGACAAAAGCGCCATAATCCACTAAATTTACCACCTTCCCTTTCACCCTAGATCCCAGGGGATATTTATTTTCAATGCCCTCCCAGGGATTCGGCGTTCTCTGCTTCAACCCTAAAGAGACTCGATTTCTCGCTTTATCAAAATCTAAAATAATCACCTCTATATCCTCTCCAACCGCCAGGACTTCAGAAGGATGAGAAATTCTTCCCCAGGAAATATCGGTAATATGAAGCAGGCCGTCCATCCCCCCCAGGTCAATAAATGCCCCGAAATCAGTCAGGTTCTTGATTCTGCCCTTTCTCACCTCACCCACTTTAATTTCTTTTAATAACTGGTCCCGTCCTTTTTCTCTAATCTCCTCAAGACATTTACGGTGGGAAACGACGACGTTTTTACGTTTCCGGTCAATTTTGACAATTTTAAAATTCAATTCTTTCCCGACAAAATCAGCTAAATTTTTAACTGGGCGGAGGGCCACCTGCGAAGCAGGCAAAAAAGCATCCATACCCAGATTAACCATAAAACCGCCTTTAACCATCCGGGAGACCTTTCCGGTTATTTCCCGATTCTCCTTGGCAATTTCTAAAACCGACTGCCAGCTTTTCGATTCATCAGCCTTTACCTTAGAAAGAACAAGGTTACCCTCCTCATTCTCTTTCGATTCAATATAGACGTTAACTTCGTCGCCAACTTTGAGGGCGGCTGGTTCAGGGAACTCGTTTATGTCGATTGCTCCTTCTGATTTATAACTGACATCGACATAAACATCTCCTTTTTGAATCTTCACAATTTTACCTTTTACTACTTCTCCTTCCCGAATACCTTTTAGAGTTTCCTCATAGATTTCGGTTATCTTTTTTTTATCGAAATCTTTTTCCTCTCGGCCAGATTTATCAAGCTTCTTCATTCCTTTCAACCTCCTTTATCTTTCCGGCATTATTTCTAACTTTCTAACCACTTCTTCAACTATCCAATTAGGCGTTGAAGCACCAGTAACAATGCCTATTTTTTTTATTCCTTTCAGATTTATTTTCCTTAAACCTTTACTTTCCTCTATTTGGTAAGTAACTATGCCGCCTTGCCGGCTTAGCTCAAGTAGCCGGCGGGTATTGGCGCTATTAAACCCGCCGATAATCAAAACCACATCTACCGTCTTTGCCAAACCCAGGAGTTCTCTCTGGCGGCGGGCTGTCTCCTGGCATATTGTATTATAGATCTTCAGGCCTTTATTAAAAATTTTTAACTGATTTATAACCTCGCGGAAATTCTTTTCGCTCTGAGTTGTCTGGGCAATTACACCAATTTTATCCCGCCGGGGAAAAAACATTGGCTTTTTTCCGTTTGGAACAACCTGGAATTTACGGCCGGCTCTTTCCTGGACAGCTTTAACCTCTGGATGATAGCGGTCAGCCACCATAACAATTTGGTAACGCCTTTCTTTCAATCGCCCGGCAATCTCCTGGACCTTCTTTACCAAAGGACAGGTAGCGTCGATAATTTTTAACCCTCTTTTTCGGGCTTCGCCGATAACCCGCCCGGGCAGGCCATGAGAACGGACAATCAGTATTCCTTTCTTTAAATTGCCCAAGGTCGTAATAACCTTAATCCCGGCTCTTTCCAGGCGTTTTACCTCCTGGGGATTATGAATCAAAGGGCCCAGCGAGTAAACCTTGCTTTCTTTAGCCGCTTCATAGGCTAAGTTTACCGCCCTCTTAACACCGGAACAAAACCCAATATGTTTAGCTAAAACAATTCTTCTCAAATCCCTAATTCATTTATCGAGCGCATCATTTTATCGGCAATTTTCTGGAATAATTCTTTTGAAGGTCCTTCTTTATAAAAATTACTGAGCTCCAAAGGTTTCCCGAAAATTATCTTTATTTTAGCCGGGTGAAAAAATTTTACCTTAGCCGGCCAGGCCTGATAAGTTCCCTGAATAAAAGCGGGCACCACCTTCACCCTGGTTTTCCAGGCAATTAGACCAACGCCAGGCTTTCCGGACTGAAGCTCTCCGGTTTTGCTGCGCTTCCCTTCCGGAAAGAAAACAAAAGCCTTATTTGTTTTAACCAACCGGGAAATCTTAGCTAAGATAGAGAATTCAAGCCTTTGCCGGTTAATCGGTTTGACATTGACACTCCAAAGCAATTTTCCCAAAAAAGAAATATTAAAAAGTCCCTGATGGGCAAAAAAAACCAGCCCCCGGCGAGAGGCAACACCGACAAGCGGCGGATCCAAGAAACTTGCATGGTTAGCCACTAACATAACCGCGCCGTTTCTTGGAATATTTTCTCGGCCTGATACTTCAAGGAGAAAAAATATTTTAAAAATAAGCCAGCAGATAAACCGGCCGAATCTATAAAACATTAACCTTGATTTTCTGGGTGATAATTTTCAGCGCTTCCTCAACCATTTGCGATATGGTTAAATCGCTCGAATCAAGCAGGACAGCATCCTTCGCTCTTCGTAAAGGGGCAATCTTCCGCAAAGTATCCCTGGTATCCCGGCGGATTAAATCCCTTTTCACTTTAGCCTTATTTACTTTATATCCTTTATCTGAAAACTCTTTTAAGCGCCGCCTCACCCTCTCCTCCGAAGAGGCATCCAGAAAAATCTTGCAATCCGCCTGGGGGAAAACCACCGTGCCGATATCGCGTCCCTCTAAAACCACCTTCCTTTTTCTGGCGAGTTTCCGCTGATTCTCAGCCATTATTTTTCTTACCCCTCTTATCCTGCTCAAGATTGAGGCCGCTTCACTCACCTCGGAAGTTCTAATTTCACGGGTCACATCTTTCCCGTTAATTAATGTTCTGGTTGTTTTTTTACTTTTGGTAACTTTTATTTTCTGCCGTTTGCAAAAAGCAACAATTTTCTTCTCGTTTTTGAAGCCGATTTTCTCCCGGAGAACCCGCCAGGCAAAAGCCCGGTACATCGCCCCGGTATCCAGATAATGGAATTTTAACCTTCTGGCTAAGGCTCTGGCCAGGGTGCTTTTCCCGGAAGCGCCCGGCCCATCGATAGCAATCACCGGATAACGAGTCATTGTAAAACTATCACTAGAGAAAATGTTCGTCTCAGAATGTAATTAAACGACTCAAATTTTCCCAGAACAAAGGAGTAGAAGTTTTAATGCAATCCGTATTCAAAATTGTAGTTTCCCCTTGAGCTATTAAACCGGCGACAATCATTGACATGGCCGTGCGATGGTCGCCAAAACTCTCTACGGTTGTCCCTTTAAGTGCGGTCGGTCCGATAACAATCACACGGTCATTTTCTTCTTCGATTCTTGCTCCCATCTTGATTAAATTTGAAGTCATTGACTGTATCCGGTCGGTTTCTTTAACCCTGAGTTCTCCAATATCTTCAAAAACCGTTCTACCTTCAGCCTGTGTCGCCGCCACCAGTAAAACGGGAATTTCATCAATTATGCGGGGAATAATTTCTCCCTTTAAAGTAATCCCTTTAAGTTTACTTCCTGCTGCTTTAATATTCCCCCGCGGCTCAAAATCCTCTGAAGTTATTTCGGCGGTAACTTCCATCCCCATCTTCTGTAAAGCCTCAATTATGCCGCACCTGGTGGGATTCAGTCCGACACATTCAATTTCTAAAGAAGAAGAAGGCAGTAATCCCGCAGCCACTAAAAAGAAAGCCGCTACAGAAATATCGCCGGGAACGGAAATTTTTCCTCTGGATAAAGAAGGTTTTCCCTTTATCCCTACCCGTAAACCGTTGACGGTTACCTCGGCGCCAAAAAACGAGAGCATCCGTTCGGTATGGTCCCGCGATTTAGCCGGCTCCTCTACCCGGGTTTCTCCATTGGCATAAAGTGCGGCTAAAAGAATAGCCGATTTAACCTGAGCACTGGCGACAGGCAATTTATAATCAATGGCCGTTATCTTCCCTCCTTTAATCACTAGGGGAAGGAGATTCCCTTTTTCCCGTCCGACAATCTCGGCTCCCATCATTTCAAGAGGACCCGTTACCCGGCGCATTGGCCGGTTCTGCAGCGATTCGTCTCCGGTAAGAACGGTGCAGAAATTCTGTCCGGACAAAACACCCAAAAGTAAGCGTATACTTGTTCCTGAATTACCTAAATCGAGAATCTGAACCGGCTCCTTTAAACCCGATAATCCCTGTCCATAAATCTTTAAGGTAGAATTATTCGACTGGGTAGAAAACCCCGAGCTTGATTCTTTTTCAACCTTTCTAACGGGGTCAATCCGGATACCTAAATTCTGAAAGGCTTTAATACTTCGCAAACAATCTTCGCCCGCGGATAAATTTTCCACCTCGGTTAAACCTTCACTTAACGCCCCTAAAAAAACTGCCCGATGAGAAATTGATTTATCGCCAGGCATCTTAACTCTGCCGGAAATTTTTTTTGCCGGCTTGACAGCAATATTTGACGACATGTTTCGTTATCTCGTTTTTCTCGTTATATCGTTATTTCGTTATCCCGCTTTTAAAAATATACCTCTATAGTGAAGACCGCAGTTTTTTTGCTTTATCCAAATAATCAAAGAAATCCTTTTTCCTGCCCTTTTTAAGGTACTCCTCTATTCTTTGCAAAATCTTTCTAAAATTTTTAAGATCCCTCCTGATATTGATTTGATTAGAAAAGCAAATATCCTGCCAAATCAAAGGGGAACTCGCGGCAATTCTGGTTGTGTCTTTAAATCCCGGACCGATAACTTTAAATAAATCAACCTTTCTTTTATTTTCTTGGGCAAGTTTCAGAATCAAACCCACCGCCGCTAAATGAGGCAGATGGCTGACTGTAGCCATCAAACGGTCATGCTTCGCCGGAGAAATGATTTCTACTTTTGAACCTATTTTCTGCCAAAAAACCTTTATCTTTTTCAAAGCGCGGCGGTCGGTTTCCCCGCTTGGAGTAACGATAGACACGGTTTTATTAAAAAGAGTAGCTGTCGCTATCTCTATCCCTCTTTTTTCTGAACCGGCTATGGGATGACAGCCAATAAAAAAATTACCCTTGGGAAGAACCGTCTCTCCTCTTTTAACTATTTTTTCTTTGCTGCTGCCAACATCAATTACCAGAGCCCCTGGTTTAAGGTCCCCTGGAATTTTCCCTAAAAATCTCAAAATTAGGCTGACCGGAGTCGCCAGGATGACTAAATCAGCCGCTTTAACTCCGGATGATAAATTTACAGTTCCCAGATCGATGGCTCCCTTTTTTATGGCCTTTTGAAGAGATGCTCTTCGGTGGCCGACCCCTATCACCCTCTTAGCTAATTTATTTTTTCTGATAGCTAATCCGAGCGAGCCGCCAATCAACCCCACGCCAACTATAGTTACTGTATGAAATAACGGCTTTTTCTTTTGCATTCTTGGCCTCTTTGCCACTTTGATACTCTGATACTTTGACACTCTAAACCATCCTCCCCACTGCCCTGGCAACCTTTTTTACCTCTTCCATCAGGTGGATAAAATTTTCTGGCAATAACGATTGGGCTCCGTCAGAAAGAGCCTCTTCCGGACGAGGATGGACTTCAATCAGCAAACCATCCGCTCCGGCAGCCGTGGCCCCCAAAGCGACCGCCTCAACTAAACCCCATTTACCGGTGGCATGGCTGGGGTCGGCAATAATGGGAAGGTGACTCAATTGTTTAATTACCGGCATGGCACTAACATCAAAAGTATTGCGGGTGGCATCTTCAAAGGTACGAATTCCTCGTTCGCAAAGAATAACTTCATAATTGCCGCCCGAAAGGATATATTCAGCCGACATCAATAATTCCTTTAAAGTAGACATCATTCCCCGCTTTAAAACTACTGGCTTTTTACAAGCCCCCACTTCCTTGAGCAGGGTGAAGTTCTGCATATTCCGGGCGCCAATTTGGAAAATATCCGCATATCGGGCGACTAATTCTACATCACGCGGATCCATAATCTCGGTTATCACCGGCATCTTAACTTCATCCCCCACCTGACGCAGATATTTTAGCCCCTCTTCGCCTAACCCCTGAAAAGAATAGGGTGAAGTCCGTGGTTTAAAAGCCCCTCCGCGAAGAACTTTGGCTCCGGCTTTTTTAACCGTTTTGGCTATCTCTAAAAGAACCGGTTTGTTTTCTACCGCGCAAGGGCCAGCCATTACAACAACCTCCTCACCGCCAAAAACTACATCTTTAACCTTTATCTTCGACCCTTGATTTTTAAATTCCCGGCTGGCTAACTTAAACGGTTTAAGTATCGGTAAAACCTTCTCCACTCCCGGAAAGGCTTCCAGGGGAACACTGCGTAAAACCGCCTCATCCCCGATGGCCCCAATAATCGTTCTTTCCACCCCTTTAGAAAGATGCGGGGTAAGTCCCACACTTTCTAATTTATCCTTTATATGTTTGATTTGTTCTTTAGTCGCCTCCGGACTTAAAACAATTATCATACCCTTTCCTCCTTTATCCAAACGACAGACGTCTGCTTTCTCTCCTCTGTCATTTATTATCCACAATCTGATTTTTAGAAAGAAGTTTATCCAAAGCTTTAATAAAGCGCTTGTTCTGTTTTGGAGTACCGATACTCAGGCGAATGTAATTTTCCAAGTCATATTCCTTCATCGACCGGACAATCAGGCCGCTCTTAAGTAATTCCTCAAAAACAATCTGGCCGGCCATAGGGACTTCGATTAAAATAAAATTGGTCATGGAGGGAACATAATTTATTCCCCTCTCCTTTAAAGACTGATATAAATATGCCCGTCCTTCTTTAATTACTTTATTGCTTCTGGCTAAAAATTCCGAATCGCCTAAAGCAGCCGTAGCCGCTATTTGGGCTAACCTATTGACGTTAAAAGGTTCACGCATCCTGTTAAGGTAAGCGATAATCTCCTTCGAACCTATCCCATAGCCAATACGGAGTCCAGCCAGGCCATATGACTTAGAAAAACTCCTCAGCATTAATACATTTCGTCTTTTTTTGACAAAGTCTACTGTCTTCGGGTAATCCAAAGAATCGACAAATTCGCCATAGGCTTCGTCAAAGATAACTAAAATTTTTTCCGGAACCTCATTTAAAAATTCATCCGCCTCTTTTTGGCTAATTATCGTCCCGGTAGGATTGTTTGGATTGGCAATGAAAATTAATTTAGTTTTATCGGTTATCCTTTTGCTGATAGCCGCGAGGTTAAAACGAAAATCCTTAAGCGGGACGGAAATAACCTTGCCCCCGAATTTTTTAATTACCAGAGGATAAATAAGAAAAGACGGCCATCCGGTTATGGCTTCATCCCCCTCTTCCAAAAAAGTTACCGCTGTAAGCATCAATATTTCATCCGAACCGTTGCCAATAACGAAGTAATCGCTTCCCAATCGCCATTTTTTCTCCAGCGCCTTTTTCAGATAAAAACACTCCGCATCAGGATAATAATTGATTGTTTCCAGATTATCCCTAATAGAAACCAGGGCTTTAGGGGATGGCCCTAAAGGATTTTCATTCGAAGCCATTTTAACTATCTCTTCTTCTAAAGCCATTTCCCTCTTTAGCTCCTCTATAGGCTTTCCCGCTCGATAAGGCTCGATATCTTCTAGGTTCTTTTTGTTCATTTTAAATCCATCCGTTTTAATCCGCCTGTATTTATCATTCGGAAATCCTCACCTACCCTTTAGGATAAGAACCGAGAACTTTTAAATACCGGCATTCTTTTTCTAATTCTTTAATTGCTTTCCCGACTCTCTTATCCATCAGGTGTCCTTCTAAATCGACAAAGAATATATAATCCCAGGCTTTTCTCCGCGAAGGACGGGATTCAATTTTAGTCAAATTAATTTTATTCAAGGCAAAGGGTTTAAGCATGCGGTACAGTGCTCCCGGCCGGTCCTTTACCGAAAACATCAACGAGGTTTTATCCCTGCCGGTCGACTTAGCCAGGGTTTTTCCGATAACCAGGAAACGGGTAACATTCCCGACGACATCCTCGATTCTTTCAGAAAGAATTTTTAAATTATAGATAGACGCGGCCAATTTACTGGCGATTGCCGCCGCCTCTTTATCCCGGGAGGCCCTCCGGGCGCCCTCGGAAGTGCTGGCTACCTCGATAAGCTTCGCCTTAGGAAGATTATTCTTAAGCCACTCCCGGCACTGAGCAATCGCCTGCCGGTTAGAATAGATTTTTTTAATTTTCTTTAGCGGAGCGCTACCCAGCAAATAATGGGAAATATCCGAAAGAATCTCCGCGCAAATAACTAAATCTGAATCGATAAACATATCTAAGGTATGGTTAACCACCCCTTCGGTTGAATTTTCAATCGGCACTACCCCGTAATCGGCCCGTCTTTTAATTACTTCAGTAAAGCAATCGTTGATACTGCCGGCCGGAACATATTTAGATTGCGCCCCGAATTTTTCCCTGGCCGCCATATGGGTAAAGGTTGCCTGCGGGCCAAGATACGAAATACAAAGCGGCTTTTCTAATGCCAGGGAATTGGCCATAATTTCCTTATAAACCGCTTTCAGGGCCTTGGCCGATATCGGCCCCTTATTTCTTTTTATCAGATGGGCATAAACTGTTTGTTCGCGGTCGGGGACATAAACATCCTTACCCTGCCGCCTTTTTAATCTGCCGATTTCGATAGCTATTTTCGCTCTTTCGTTCATCAGTTTAAGAATCCCTTCATCAACCTTATCAATTTTTCGACGCAAATCTTCTAACGACATCCTCTCCTACCTCCTTTAACTCTTCGATCCTGGGGAGATCCGAAAGCGCCTTCAACCCGAAAGCATCCAGAAAATAATTAGTGGTGCGATAAATCAAAGGTCTTCCCGGAACAGGCTTGCGGCCGGCCACCTGAATTAATTTCCTCTCCGCTAAACTATGTATCACCCCATCGACATTAACACCCCTTATCGCCTCAATCTCTGCCCGGGTAACCGGCTGTTTATAAGCAACAATGGCTAGGGTTTCCAAGGCCTGTTTACTGATTTTATTTTTCTTCTGGGAAGAAAAAAGTTTCTTCAGCCAGGGGGCAAACTTAGGCAGAGTAGTAATACGGAAACCTCCGGCTATCTCGATAATTTGAAAATTCCTGGCTTCTTCCGCATGTTTCTTTTGCAGCTCAAGAAGGGCCTGCCGAATTACCTGATTATCTACCTCTTCCAGCACTTCTTTAATCTGTGAGATGGATAAAGGCTTGCTTGAAGCGAAAAGAAGCGCTTCGATAATATCTTGAATTTCTTCCGGGTTCATCTTTTAAAAATCCTTATTTCTCCAAAGACTTTATTCTGCCTCACCAGAATCTGTCTCTGTTTCATTAACTCCAATAAAGCCAGAAACGTTGCCACCGCTTCTATCCTTGACCTTACATTCCTAAAAATTTCACCAAAGATAAAACTCCCCTTCCCCTCGATAAAATTTAATATCTCTTTTATTTTTTCTTTAACCGTAACCGGGCTTCGGCTGATTTCCTTAAAAGGCTCCTGTCCAATCTCGGTTAAAACCTGGCGAAAAGCAGAGATTAAACCGAATAGGTCGGTTTCGATTAAATCATTGTCAAAACCTTCCGGATTAGCTTCTCCCCGGTCAAAAATCTCCTGACGATGTAGATTTAACTCTTCTAATTGCCCGGCCGCCCCTTTATACCTCTTGTATTCCAAAAGAGCTTCAACTAATTCTGCCCGAGGGTCCTCTTCCTCCTCTTCTATACCAACCGGTTCTTCGGGCAGAAGCGTCTTTGATTTGATATATATTAAGTTCGCCGCCATGACTAAAAACTCTCCGGCGACATCTAAATCCAACTCCTCCATCAAGGTTAAATACTCCAGGTATTGATTGGTAACCTGGGCAATAGGGATATCATAAATATCAATTTCCTGGGTTTTTACCAAATGAAGCAAAAGTTCAATCGGTCCGGAAAAAGCCTCCAGTTCTACCCGATATCCTTCTTTTGTTTTAGGCAATCCGATAAGTTTGGCCATTTATGACAGCCCCATCTTTTTACGGACATCAATTAATGTTTTTGCGGCAACATCTTTAGCCTGTTCATTTCCTCTTTGTAAAATCTCTTCCAATTTTTTAGGTTTTATCTCCCAATTTTTTCTTTTGGCCCGAAATCCGGACAAGAATTTGTTTAAAGTCCTGACTAAAATCTTTTTACATTCCGTACACCCTCCTAACCCTCTCTGGCAGGCGTCTTTGATTTCCTGGGCTTCCTTCGGATTAAAAATCTCCTGATAGGAAAATACATTACAAAGATGGGGATGCCCTTTATCCCTTCTTTTAACCCGTTTGGTATCGGTAATCATAGTCATAACCTTTTCATTAATCACTGCCGGAGGATCAGCCAGGGCAATAAAATTATTATAACTTTTACTCATCTTGCGGTTATCCAATCCCATGAGCTTCGAAGTTTCCGTCAAAATCGGCTCCGGTTCCGGAAAGGTCTTTCCATAAAAGTGGTGGAACCGGCGGACGATCTCCCGGGTTAATTCCAAATGGGGCAGTTGGTCTTTACCTACGGGGACGGCATCGGCTTTATAGAGAACAATATCCGCCGCCTGAAGGACCGGATATCCCAGATAGGCGTAGGTAGAAATATCCCGGGTTTTTAGCTCTCTTAACTGCTCCTTATAGGTGGGACAGCGCTCCAGCCAGGCTAAGGGCGAAATCATCGAAAGTAAAAGATGAAGTTCAGCATGCTCCTTAACCGCCGATTGAATAAAAATTGTCGTCTCCTCCGGATTAATCCCCACACTCAGCCAATCGAGAAGACATTCTTTGATATTTTTCTTTATCTCTTGGGGATCAGCATATTCACTCATCAGGGCGTGCCAATCGGCAATCATATAGAAACAAAGGTATTTATCCTGAAGCTCCACCCAGTTTTTCAATGCCCCCAACCAGTGCCCTAAATGAAGAGGTCCGGTCGGCCTCATCCCGCTTAAAATGCGCTTTTTAGTCATATTTTCTCACCCAACCAAAATTTTAAAAAGAATCCCTACTCCGAGACCGATTATTCCCCCAATCACCCCTAAGAATAAAAGGGCCAGCAGTATCCACATACCGTAAGGCTCTATGCGGCTATAGGAAATAGCTGTCTCTCGGGGTAATAATCCGGAAAGAATCTGGTAGCCGTCTAACGGTGGTATCGGAATCAAATTGAAAATCGCCAGGACTAAATTAATCAGAATAACCTGGACAATAAAAGTATTAGCCAGTGAATTAGGAATAATTAAACCGCTGCGTAGAATAAATGAAAAAATGATTGCCGTAATAATATTAGCCGCCGGGCCGGCCAGGCCAATCCAGAGCATATCCTTACGGGGATTGCGCAGGTTGTAGGGATTTACCGGAACCGGTTTTGCCCAGCCAAAGATAAACGGCGACCGGGTCAAGATTAAAAGTAAAGGAAGAATTACCGTCCCTATAGGGTCTATGTGGGCAATCGGGTTTAAGGTAATTCTTCCCATCGCCCGGGCCGTTTTATCTCCAAATTTGTCAGCCATCCAGCCATGAGATGATTCATGAACCGTAATAGCAATGGCAAAGGCCAGAATTTGCGTTAAGTAAACCAGTATCATTTATTCACTACCCCTTTATTTGTTATATAGGCATAAATTCTAAACTTGTATGTTACCATCAATTAGGGCTGCTGTCAAACCTTTTTAAAGATAGCCTCTGTGCTGCCTATCACCTACCGCCTATTACCCACTACCTATCGCCTATCACCTTTATAACCTGCCACTTTTACATTGCCTGCCATCTTTTTACGACCAGTAAGCAATAAAAAACCCCCGGGAAAGCTTGTTCCCCGGGGGTTTAAAGCTTCAACTAAGTTAGAACTTCACTTTGCAGGAACCAGTTACACAAGTTGTCCCATCGGCACCGACAGTGCTTTTGCCAAAGACATCGCCCGGGAAAAATTGGGCTACGCTTAAGCCAAAAATGACATCATCGGTGTAATTATAAGTCACGGTCAAATCCAGCTCATTACCGAGTTGATCGTCTTTTTTAGCAGTATCGTTCGAAATATAACGATCCTCCTCAGCAATGTAGTGGTAGAACGCTAAAGAAATATTCATGGGCTCAATGGGATCAAATCCACCGCAAAGCTTGATGATATGGGCATTACTCATGGCATATTCCTTGAAAATTTCGCCATAAGTTTCGCTGGTAAAGAAGGGATAGAACTGGCTCATATCCCCGCCTCGAGTGGTTTCTTCGCCAGACATAACTACCCACATGCCGTCGATGAATGGATTATACGGATTTCCGCCAAATTCATATTTGGCGCCGAGATATCCGCCAAAGGCACTTAAATCAATCTTAGAAGCGCTTCCTTCGGATTCGGCAAAGGTACCAAATTCATAGCATCCTTCGGCGCGATAGGTCAATCCTTCTACCGGAAGAACATCGCCAGCCGCTCTTAGACCGATAGCCCCTACTGCGTACGGATCGCCATAAAGGCCTTGGACATTTCGGCTGATATTTGCCGCGCTAACCGCATTGGCGTCCTTCTCTAAGAGAAGATATCCGTCAATACTTTGTTTATTCCAGCCAGCATAATTGATGTTTAAACCGAAAAGGTCATCATCAAGCTCTTCGGTATCCTGATTAATGGACTGCTCATCAATTTTGGCATACATCAAATCAAGGGTCCATGGTGCCGCATCGTAGGTAACAGAAACGGCATCAAAAGCATCGATTTTCCACATCTGGGCCTGACTGATATTATCCTCAATGTAGGGACAGGAATCACCAATGACGAATCCCTCACCCCAGGTAATATCCTGACGGCCGATAACAGACTTAATCGGCAAGCCAAACATCTCTTCTAATGTCAGCTTGGCTTCTTCTAATTCTACCGCCAGACCACACTCGTTACAATCGCCGCCATTTCCCCAAATCCGATCAGCTTCAATTGACACCAACGCATTGACATTCTCATCCAAATCAGCCGAGACATAAATGAGAGCCAAAGTCTTCAGGAAAGCCTCGTCTTTGGTTTGGGCATTGGTAGCTCCGAGAGCATTACCGCTCAGATCAACCTGCTGAGTGCTGGGGTCTTTAGTTCCAATTTCTTCGCCACTTTCGTAGTTGGAACTCCATTGCAGGTAGGAGTCAATTTCGCCGCCGACTTGAACATTCTTTACGCCGGCTGAAGCCAAGGTGGGAATGAAAGCAACTATCGCAAAGACACACAAAACTGCTATTTTTTTCATCCCTTAAACCTCCTTAAGGTTTTCTTTTTAAAATCTACGATTAATCAAACAGGTTTAGTCTCAAAAGCTGTCTAAATCCTGAAATCTTCATCTATATCACATCACCTCAATAATCCTGGCAACTCTAAATTTCCTCGCCTCCTTTCTTGCCTTTATGGACTATCTGTGACGGGTATTCGAACTTATCCGTAGTGTACCACACCCCTTTATACATGTCAAGAAGATTCTAAAGGTTTTTTACCCTTATTTAATCTCCTTTAATTCGCCTTTGGCCCCTCTGGAAAAGTCGTTACCTTGCTCCTTTATTGACTTTGATATACTACCGGTAGTGGCGAGGAGCGATAGAAATGGTCACCAGCATTTTGCTCCGCGCCGGCTCAATTATCACAATACAGGTCTCATCGGCCTTTTCAAAATTGAGAAGGACTTTTTCAAATTCCACCTGATTGAGCAGCACCCAATTATAACGCGGCATCTGCTCAACAAAAAACTGGATTAAATGCTGGGCCGAATCCTTGCCGATATAACGCAGCAGGGCAACGCGGCTTCCTGGATTCTGGAAGGCGTAAGAATTTTTAACGTCAATTAAGAAACCAATCGGTATCGGTAAATCTTCGAACCGCAGGTCAGGATTAACCGCCATAACCTCTTCTGGCGATAAAAACACCTCATCCTGAGATGCCGAACCTTTCTGCCAGCCCAGGGTAGCACACCCTACCAAGAGAAAGCTTACGATAATTAAATTGACAGATAGTATTATTTTCCGTAGTGACATCCTTACCTCCTCTCTATTTTTTCAACCAAGGCGTACATATTCTGCCAGACAGCTTCAATCTCTTCTTCACTTAAACCCGCTCCCCGCCCAATCGCTCTGGCTTCTTCAATGGTTACCAAATCTCCCGGGCTATGGGCATCGGTATCAAGAACCAATTTCGCCCCGGAAAGCCTGGCCATGTTAACCACATGTCCGTTGGTATAGCAATGGCCCCGACGGGTAGAAATTTCTAAACAAACATTATTTTTACTGGCTATGCGGGCTTCTTCTTGAGAAATTAAACCCGGATGAGCCAGTATATCTACCCCTATTTCCACTGCCTTACGGTTGGTCCCGGGAATGACTGGCTCGACAATAGTCTCACCGTGGACGACGATTATTTTTGCCCCCAATTTCCTTATCGTCTGCGTAAAGCCGGCCAATAGGCCAGGAGAAATATAGCTGATTTCTGCCCCTGGAATAACCTTAATGTTCCCTCTTTTATTTAAATCTTTACAGACCCGGACCAGATTGGCAACTATCCATTTGAAATTGGAGGTATCGACATGGTCGGTAATAGCTATCACCCGATAACCTAATTTTTCCGCCCGGGTAACCAATTCTGACGGCAGGAGACTGCCGTCACTCAACAAACTGTGGGTATGTAAATCGATCATAGTTTAAACTCCGTTGGCACTTGACTCCTTACGATTTTCTGCCAGTCATTGGCCATTAGCTATATGCCGTTTGGTGCCCCAAGACCGATTCGAACGGTCGACACCAGGTTTAGGAAACCTGTGCTCTATCCAGACTGAGCTATTGGGGCAGTTTCGTGTACAGCTTTAAGTTAAGGTATTCTTCTAATATTTTATCAAAGAGTAGACTGGGTTCTTTATTTTTCTCCGTCCTTTTAATTCAGTTAACTCAATCAAAAAGGCAACTTCAATAATTTTCCCTTTCATTTTTTTTATTAACTTGCAGACGGCCTCTGTGGTCCCGCCGGTGGCTAATAAATCATCGACTAAAAGAACCCTTTCATTCGGCTCGATGGCATCGCGATGAATCTCCAATACCGCCCTGCCATATTCCAGCTGGTATTTGACCTGATGGGTCCGGTATGGCAGTTTTCCTTTTTTTCGAACAGGTATAATACCTACGCCTAGGCGATGAGCCAGGGCGGCGCCCAGAATAAATCCCCGGGCCTCTACGGCTACTATCGAATCGATTTTTTTCTTTCGGTAGCGTTTACCGAAAATATTGACGACCTTACGAAAGGCGTGCCGGTCTTTCAAAAGAGTTGTTATATCTTTGAAAACTATCCCCTTTTTGGGAAAATCGAGCACGTCCCGAATCTTTGATTTTAATGCTTCCATTGTTTTCTTGTCTCCATCGTTTGTTTTACCATCAATCGTTTTAATTTTTTTAAAGCGGCTATTTCTAATTGTCTGATTCTTTCCCGGGTTAAATTCATTTTTTTTCCAGTTTCTTCTAAAGTGCAAACCGGATGATTATCCAAGCCGAATCGGCAACGTAAAATCTCTGCCTCTTTAGGAGATAATTCTTCAAGAAGCTCAGCAACTTTTTCCTGCTGCATAATTTCGTTGGTTATCTTTGAAGGAGGGGCTATCGAGGTATCTTCCAGAAAAGAAAGCAGCTGGCTGGCCCCTTCATTATCCAGGGTGCTTTCTAAAGATTCGGGTATTTTTACTAACTCTCTCATATCTCTGACCTTTTGTATTGGCAACTTCATTTTTTTCGCTACTTCGGCATTAGTTGGTTCCCGGCCGAATTTGTGAGTCAGCTCCTCTATTACTTTTTTCCAACGGGCAATCATCTCGCTTAAATAAACCGGCAGGCGGATTATTTTCCCCTGATTGGCTAACGCCCGGATAATCGCCTGCCTTACCCACCAGCTGGCATAGGTGCTGAATCGGTATCCTTTTCGATAGTCATATTTCTCGACTGCTTTTATTAACCCCATATTCCCCTCTTCGATTAAATCGAGAAAGGGCATGCCGAAATAGACATATCTTTTAGCCACACTGACCACTAAACGCAGATTTGTCTTAATCAGCCTTTCCCAAGCCCGATTGTCCCCTTTCTTTATTCGATAAGCTAAACTCAATTCTTCTTCCGGCGTAAGCAGAGGGGTTTTTTTTATTTCGTTTAGGTAAATCTTGAGAATATTATCGGTTGCCCCTTTTTTATTTTTTTTAACTTCGGCTACTTCCGCCATCGCTTGCCTTAAGTTTATCTTTTCTTAAACCGTTAATTTCCGCAAAAATTTGGCCGCTTCTTCAGGCGGCATCGGATTGATATAAAAACCTGAACCCCATTCAAACCCGGCAATTCTTACTACCCGGGGCATTATTTCGATATGCCAGTGATAATCAAAATCGAGCGTCTGCCAATAGCCGGGAATATTTAATCGATTTGGCCCCGTATGAAGAATGTAGTTGTACGGAGGATTCCCTAAAGCCCGGGATATTTTTTTAAGGGTAGCTTGAAGTATAGAAGCCAGATCGTCTTTTTCCGATTCTTTAATCGTCTCAAAATCCGGTGAATGCCTTTTTGGTATTATCCAGCTTTCAAATGGGAAACGGGCGGCAAAAGGAGCAAAGGCGAGAAAGTTTTTGTTTCCCATAATCAGCCTTTCTTTGGATTCTGTTTCCTGGCGGATAATGTCGCAAAAAACGCATCTTTCCTTGCGTAGATAATAATCTTTGGCGCCGATAAGTTCTTCTTTAACCCTCTTAGGCGTAATCGGCGTCGCCACCAATTGTGAATGAGGATGCGCAAGAGACGTCCCGGCTTCCCGGCCGTAATTTCTGAAAATGAGAATATATTTCAGCCGGGGATCCTTTTTTAAATCAATAATCCTCCCGCGATAGGCCGAAATTACCTGTCCCATTTTCTTTGGGGAAAAATCCGTCATATTCTTCCGATGATCCGGAGTTTCAATAACAACCTCATGGGCGCCAACACCATTCATCAGGTCATAGATACCGCTGCCTCTTCGAGATAAAGCACCTTCTCTGGTTAAAGCAGGGAATTTATTTGGCACCACCCTGACCGACCAGCCCGGAGAATCAGCTTTTGTTCCAGATTTTCGAAAGCAAAATACCTCTGGAGGTGTTTTATCCTCATGTCCTTCACAAAAAGGACAACTATCTTTAGAGCCTTTTTTTTCTTCGGGAAGCTGAAAGTCCTCCGGCCTTTTGGCTCGCTCTGTAGAAATAATTACCCAGCGCCCACTAACAGGGTCTTTTCTTAATTCGGGCATTATTTTTTTCTCCCTTTACTAAGGCTGGCCTGGGCTGCCGCTAATCTGGCGATAGGCACCCGATAAGGAGAACAGCTTACATAATTCATCCCTATAGTCTCACAGAACTGAATAGAAGCCGGGTCTCCGCCGTGTTCACCGCAAATACCCACCTTTAATTTCGGCCTCTTTTTTCTTCCCTTTTCCACGGCCATCTTTATCAATTTCCCGACGCCTTCGATATCCAGATTCTGAAAGGGATCTTTGCTTAAAATCCCCAGATCCCTATAGACACGGATGAACTTCCCGGCATCATCCCGGCTAAAACCAAAGGTAGTCTGGGTGAGGTCATTGGTTCCAAAAGAGAAAAATTCAGCCGTCTCGGCAATTTTATCGGCTATAACCGTGGCTCGCGGCAATTCAATCATTGTCCCAACCATATAATCGAACGTTACCTTCTCCTTTTTCATTACTTCCTGAGCTGTCCGGTCAACTAATTCTTTTTGTTTTTGGAATTCTCCGGCCAAACTAACCAAAGGAATCATTACCTCCGGATAAATCTTTTTCCCTTTCTTAATAATCCGGCAGGCCGCTTGAAAAATAGCCCGAACCTGCATTTTTGATATTTCAGGGTAAGTAATGCCCAAACGGCAGCCGCGATGGCCGAGCATGGGATTAAATTCATGAAGCTCTTCAATCCTAGACAGAAGCTTCTCTTTTTCTTCTATCACCTTTCTAGGAGTTCTCTTCTCTTTCTTAAGCAAGGCAATCTCTACCATCAATTCTTCTCGTCGAGGCAGAAATTCATGAAGAGGCGGATCGAGCAGCCGTATAGTTACCGGATAGCCTTTCATCGCTTCAAATAATCCTTCGAAATCTTTTTCCTGCAGGGGTAGAAGTCTATTTAAAGACTTTTGCCTTTCTTCGGTTGTTCGAGCGAGAATCATCTTTTGCACCAAGGGAATTCTGTCTTTGGCAAAAAACATATGCTCTGTCCGGCAAAGTCCGATCCCCTCGGCGCCAAAATCTCTGGCGGTTTTAGCATCCCGGGGAATGTCAGCGTTAGCCCGGATACCTAATCGCCGAACTTCATCCGCCCAAGATAAAATTTTACCAAAGGCGCCGCTCATGGAGGGCTGAACCGTCGGAACCATCCCTAATATTACCCGTCCGGTACTGCCGTCCAAGGTAATATAATCGTCCCTTTTCACTATTCGTTTGCCGACGGAAAATTTATTTCCTTTTTCATCGGCTTTAATTGATTCACAGCCGGCTACGCAGCATTTACCCATACCCCGGGCGACTACGGCGGCATGGCTGGTCATCCCTCCCCGGGCGGTAAGAATCCCCTGGGCCGCAGCCATACCGTGGATATCATCCGGACAGGTTTCATTCCGCACCAAAATTATTTTTTCTTTATTGCCGCGTTCGGCCGCTTCATCAGCCGTAAAAACCACTTTACCCGTCGCCGCTCCGGGAGAAGCCGGCAGACCTTTGGCGATAACTTCTACCTTAGCCTTGGGATTAAGTATCGGATGAAGAAGCTGGTCAATTTGCTCCGGTTGAATTCGAAACAGAGCTTCTTTTTTGTTAATTAGTCTTTCTTTAACCATGTCCACGGCAATCTTCACTGCCGCCGCGGCTGTTCTTTTCCCTGTTCTCGTCTGCAAAAGATAAAGTTTGCCTTTTTCAACCGTAAACTCAAAATCCTGAATATCGCGGTAATGTTTTTCTAATCTGCCGGTAATCTTCTTCAGTTGATCGTAAACCTGCGGAAACTGCTTTTTCAAATCCTTGAAATGAAGCGGGGTCCTTACGCCGGCAACCACATCCTCTCCTTGGGCATTCGGCAGATATTCGCCATAGAATATTTTTTCGCCGGTCGCCGGATCGCGGGTGAACCCAACTCCGGTAGCCGACTCATCTCCGATATTCCCGAAAACCATCGCCTGGACATTAACCGCCGTCCCTAAACTATCGGGAATATTATTCTGTTTTCGGTAAAATATGGCCCTGTCGTTATTCCATGAGGTAAATACGGCATTACAGGCCATGACTAACTGCTGATACGGATCCTCAGGAAAAACAATTTTCGTCTTTCTTTTACATAGCGCTTTAAACTGGTTAATTAAACTTTCGAGATGCTTTATTTTTAGGTCGACGTCTAACTTGACCCCGGCCTTTTTCTTTTCCTCGGTTATCAATTCTTCAAAATCTTCTTTGGGAATACCCAAAACGACATTGCCGAACATCTGGATAAAACGCCGAAAACTGTCATAGGCAAAACGGGCATTGTTTGTATTTTTGGCCAACGCCTTTAAGGTGTTAGAATTGAGACCCAAATTTAACACCGTATCCATCATCCCGGGCATCGAAATTTTAGCCCCCGAGCGGACAGAAACTAAAAGCGGATTATTTTCGTCGCCGAGGCGAGCCCCTTTAGACTTTTCTAATTTTTTAAGATTTTCAAAAAGTTCTTTTTTTAACCCCGCCGGCCACTTTTGTTTATTTTCGAAAAAATGCAGGCAAGCCTTAGTTGTTATGGTAAATCCAGGCGGGACAGGAATCTTCAAGTTGGTCATCTCGGCTAAATTCGCCCCTTTGCCGCCTAAGAGATCTTTCATTTTGGCATTCCCTTCAGCCTTACCGCCACCAAAGAAATAGATATACTTAGACATAGTGACTGACACTCCTTTCCAAGTTAAATGGTTATCCTTCGCGCTTTATTAGAGAAAAATCGACAAAACTCACAAAAAGTTTTTTTACCGCCTCTAAAAGAAGCAGTCTATTTACTTTTAACTCCTCTTCAGGAACCATGACCATCACCTTATCGAAAAAATTATCAATAAGCGGCGTAAATCGGCTTAGGGTTTTAAGAATTTCTTCACCATCTCCGGACTTAGCCAGTTTTACTTTAGAAGTAGAATAATGCTGGAAAAGGATTTTTTCTTCTTTTTCTTCCAGCAAATCCTCATTGATAATTTGCCTCTTAAGTTTATCGATAGAGGCACTTTTCAAGATGTTATGCAGCCTCTGATAGGTTTTAAGCATCTTTCTGAATTCTTTATTTTGGCCGAATTTATTTAGAACCTCAAGCTTTCCGACTAATTCGGCGATAACCAAGCCTCCCGTCGCCAAAGCGGCTTCGATATGATCGGTCCGGAAGCCGAGCTGGCCTAAGATAAAAACCAGCCTTTGCCGTAGAAAATCGATTAATTCCTTCTTCAGCTCTTCTGTTTTGGAAAATCCGTAGAGTTTAGCCGATTGGTCGATTAATCCCGCTAAATCGACGTTAAATGAAAATTGTATAACAATTTCCAATAAACCATTTGCCTGCCGGCGGAGGCTATAAGGGTCTTCTGAACCTGAGGGCAGCAAACCAAGATGAAAATACCCAACCAAAGTATCAACCCGGTCAACCATACTCAATAATGCCCCGGCTTGACTCTGCGGCAGAAAATCTCCCGGAAAACGCGGCAGATAATGTTCAAAAATAGCCTGGCTTATTCTTTCTTTTTCTCCGTCTCGAGAAGCATAATGCCGGCCGATAGAACCTTGGAGATTGGGAAATTCTTTAACCACTTCGGTTAATAAATCTGCTTTGCATAATCGGCCCGCCTTTTTCAAATCCTCTAACTCAGCCAGGCCCAAATTTACCTTTTTCCCCAAAAAATCAGCTAAATTTCCCAGACGCTCAACTTTCTCAAAAAGCGTTCCTAATTTTTCTTGAAAAATTATTTCTTTCAAGAACCCCACCCTATCCATTAGCGGTTTCTTCAGATCCTGCTGGTAGAAAAAATCCGCATCCTTAAGCCGCGCCTCCATTACCCTTTCATATCCTTTCTTTATTATTCCGGTTTGGTCTTCCTTTCGATTAGCCACAATGACGAAAAGAGGCAAAAGACGGCCCTTTTTATCTTTTACCGGCAAACATTTTTCTTGATGGCCGATAACTTCGACGATTATCTCCTCAGGAATTTTCAGATAAGCAGGGGAGAATTTCCCCAGAAGAGTCAGCGGATACTCGACAAGATTAGCTATTTCTCTTAACCCTTCTCTGTCGACATAAATTTCCCCGCCATGTTTTTCGACTAAAAGCTTTCCTTTGGATTCGATTCTCTTAACCCTTTCCTCAGGATTAATCAAGCAATAGCGTTTTTCTAATTCAGAAAAAAAGTTTTCCGTTCCAGCCACCTTAAAACTTTTCGAACTTAGATAGCGGTGTCCGTAACTAAAATTAGAAGACTTCAACCCGGCAAAATCAAATTTTATTATTTCTCCGCCCCAGAGAGCCAGGAGCCAGCGAACCGGCCGCCCAAAAAAAGTTCCCTGATTATTCCAGCGCATCATTTTGGAAAACCTGAGGTTCTTAATTATTACCGGCAGTAAAGTCTTCAAAATATTTTTACTGGAATCGGCTTCAGTTTCATGAAAAGCGCAGACATATTTTTTGTTTCCGCTCTCTTTAACCACTAAATCATCAACTTTTATCCCCTGCGCTTTAGCAAAACCGACTGCTTGAGCCGTCGGCCTCCCTTGACTGTCAAAAGCCGCTTCTTTAGCCGGGCCGCGGATTTCTTTCGTCTCGGCAATTTGCCTCTCGTTTACGCCGGCAACCCAGAGAATCAACCGACAGGGTGTGGCGTAGGTTTCAATCTTCCGGAATTCAATTTTTTCTTTGTTGAAGTGGAAATCAGCCAGTTTTCCCAACTGTTCCAAACCCGAAGAGATAAATTCAACTGGCATCTCTTCGGTGCCAATCTCTAATAAAACATTTTTGGCCATCTTATTTTCCGTTTTCCTTATTCATCTTTCCGCATACCGTTTTATTTTCTTTTCGGCTCTTTAATCTTCAGGAATAACTGGGCGCATTGAGCCGCCAAAGCTCTTACCCGCCCGATATAGATCGTCCGCTGGCTGACACTTAAACTTCCCCGGGCATCCATTAAGTTAAAAGCATGAGAACATTTAAGGGTATAATCATAAGCGGGTAAAAATAATTCTCGATTTAACAAACGCTGAGCCTCTTTTTCATAATTTTCGAAAATACCCAGAAGAAATTGAACATCGGCTTCATCAAAATTATAGCGGGAAAATTCTATTTCCCCTTCCAGTCGAAGATCCCCGTAGAGAATTTTATCATTCCATTTTAAATCAAAGACCGATTCAGCCTTCTGGAGAAACATGGCAATTCTTTCCAATCCATAGGTAATCTCGACAGAAACCGGGTTCAAATCAATTCCGCCTATCTGCTGAAAGTAAGTAAATTGGGTAATTTCTAATCCATCCAACCAGACTTCCCAGCCGACCCCCCAGGCACCTAAGGTGGGAGATTCCCAATCATCTTGAACAAAACGAACATCGTGCTTGACCGGATTAATCCCCAGAAATTTCAAACTCTCTAAATAAATCCCCTGAATATCGTCTGGACTGGGTTTGACAACCACCTGATATTGATAATAACGCTGCAAGCGGTTGGGGTTTTCTCCGTAACGCCCGTCAGTCGGACGGCGAGTCGGCTGGACATAAGCCACCCGCCAGGGATTTTTCCCCAGGACCCGGAAAAAAGTCGCCGGATGGAAAGTTCCCGCGCCCACTTCTAAATCGTAGGGCTGGTCTATCAAACATCCCTGTTTTATCCAGAACTCACTCAGCTTCATAATTAAATCTTGAAAATTCATTTTTTCTTCCTTTTATCTCGCCATAAAGCATGAACGAAAAATCCAGGTTAACTTTGTTGTTTTCAAGCCACGGCCGTTTCCAGGAGAGAAATAGACTGTAACTTTTTCCCCAGGGTATAGCTCAAGAAAAAAATCAGGAAATTACAGAGTCTCTTTTGAAAAAAAGGAGCCAGTTTAAGCCTGATACTCTTCTCCGGGGGTATATTCTGTAAATATTCTACGACTGCCTTCATTTCTTCATCGACAACAACTACCCTGTCTTTGCCTGTCCTGCATTGCTGGCAAATTACCGCTCCTTCGTTTAATAAAAAGAAAATCGGTTTAGACAGCTTGTTTTTTCCGCAGCGACAGCATTTCTCAAAATTAGGCTGATAACCCAACCTTTTCAAAAAATGAACGGTAAAACTGGCTAAAAATAATTCCTCATGGCCATCTTTGGCTAAAAGGGTAAGGGTTCTCTTAAGAAGTCGGTAAAGACCGGGGCTTTTTTCCTCGCCTTCGATATATTCGTCAATCATCTCGGCGATGATTGAAGCTATCACCAGCTTTTTAAAATTACTATAGAGATTAGAATTCGAATCTTTAAAACTCCACTTATCGATTAAATGAAGGCCGCTTTTCTTTCGGTAAAAAACTATTTCGTTTTCACTGAACTGCGAAAGGCCCCCGGTCCCTTTCCCTTTTTTGGCTTTTAAACCTTTGGCAACGGCCTTAATTTTCCCAAAGTCTTGCGTATAGAGTGTTACCAATCTGCTGGTTTCTTTCCAGTTTTGAATTTTCAAAACAATACCTGAAGTCTGAGAGATAGCCAAATTTCTTCACCCTTTTAACGGCAGAAAGTATTTATTTGTGCCCCTGTTTCTTATCTGCGCTAATCTCCTTTTCTTGCATCTTTAACGGGGTAAAGGCTCCCCCGGAAACAATAAGCTTGAAACCTTCTTCTACGGTCAGTGATAACGGAATGACCTCATCTTTCGGGACAATAAGCAGCATCCCTGAAGTCGGATTGGGAGAAGTCGGCAAAAAAAGATTTAAACAGGGCTTATTTAATTTATGCGAAATCTCCTCCCGCGTTTGGTCGGTGACAAAACCTAGGGCAAAAATACCTTTGCGCGGATATTCAATCAAAACGACTTCCCGAAAAAGGCCTTTACTCCTTCCTAAAGAAGCATAACTAATTTCCTGAATAGCCCGGTAAACCTTATTAAAAAGCGGAATCCGGCTAATTACCTTTTGAAAAACCGAAAAAAGCCTCCGGCCAATCAAATTGGTCGTCACCATCCCAATCAAAGTAATAAAGATTAAAAGCAGCAAAATCCCTAAACCGGGAATATACATATCGGTAAATTTATTAAGAAAAATATCGACAGTACCTTCCATCCATGAAAATATTTTCCAAAAAATAAAAATGCTCAAAACCAGAGGGAAAACCACCAGTAATCCAGCCGCAAAATAACGGCGGATTCTGCCTATTAAGGATTCTTTTAAATTATTTTTTTCCTCATCCATAATTACCTCTCCATTTTCGTTAACTGCCCGAAGTCTCTACACCAATCCATTTTTCTCCAGCCACTCGACTAGCTGCTCCTGCTTTTGAAACATCCGCCTTCTTTTTTTGACTGAACTGTCTTCAAAGCCCAAAAGATGTAAAAGTCCATGTACCAGCAATACAGCTACTTCTCTTTTAAAAGAATGGCCTAAAATTCCGGCCTGAAGTCTGGCTTGGGGAATGGAGATAACAATATCCCCCAGCATTTCAGGGTAAACCCCGGCAAATTTCCCTTCTCTTTGCGAAAAAGCTAAAACATCGGTAACTCGATGAATCCTCTGGTACTTTTTATTTAAGTTTTTCATCTTCCGGTTATCGACTAATTGAATACTTAACTCCGCTTGATTAAGCCTGAGTTTCTTAAGTATTTTCTGAGCGATTTTTTTTATCCAGGGATACGGGATTTGTCCCGCTTGTCCTTTTACCGCGACGATCATTGTTTTTCTTTCCATTCTGCGGATATTCAACCCGGACATGAAAAAGACCGGTTAAAGTATAAATGAAACTTTCCCCTATTTCGTGTAAATCCCTTAAAGTTAAATTACATTCTTCAAGCTGAGCATCCAAAAATTTATCGTTAATAATCTGTTTTACCAGACTTCTAATTCGAGATGGAGTGGGTTCATCCAGAGTCCGGGAAGCTGCCTCTACGGCATCAGCCAGCATGACGATAGCAATTTCCCGGCTTTGGGGTTTAGGCCCGGGATAACGGAAGTCCTCCTCTTTAATCTCATCAGCTCCCTTTTTCTCCAGAGCCGCTTGATAAAAAATCCACATCAAAGTGGTTCCGTGATGCTGTTCGATAAAATCGACCAAGATTTGAGGCAGTTTGCTTTCCTTGGCTAATATTACCCCTTCCTTAACATGAGCGGCAATTACTAAACTGCTCATCCGCGGAGTCAATTTTTCGTGGGGACTTTTGGATTTAGCTTGATTTTCACTAAAGTACTCGGGTTTATAAAGTTTGCCGATATCATGGTAGTATGAACCTACCCGGGCAAGAAGACAATTGGCTCTGATCTTTTCGGCCGCCGCTTCAGCTAAATTGCCTACAATCAAACTATGATGATAAGTCCCCGAAGCCTCAATCATTAGCTTTCTCAGAATTGGCCGGTTAAGGTCGGATAACTCCAACAGATTAATATCGGATGTAATTTTGAAAACAGTTTCAAAAATAGGCGAAATAGCGGTTACCATAATAACACAAAGGAGACTATTTCCCCACGCCCAGAAAACCTGCCGGCCGATTTCGGAAAACTCTAAAGTATTTATCAAACCGAGGCTTAAGATGGCTGCCGTGTTGACTAAACCAATCAGCACTATCGCCTTGAAAAGGTCAAGCCTCTGCCTTACGTGTCTAACCGCCAGAATTCCAACCAGGGAGCTTACCAAAAAAATGATCAAGAGATTAAATTCCCCCCCGGCTAAATTACTGGTGAGAATAGACATAAACAGGGCAAAAGCAATAGCTAAAGGAGTAGATAAAAGCAGCGCTATAAGCATCGCTCCGGAGGCTACCGGGATAAAAATTGGCGGGAACCAATTCAAAAAACATTTTGCCAAAATAAGAATTCCGACGGATACAATACCGACTACGCCCAGGTATTGATTCAACAGATTGAATTCACGCGGAAGTTTATAAAGATAAAGGGCGATTATACCCATGACGATTATAATCAACAGCCCAATGCCAAGAATCCGCCTTTTCAAATTGACCTGAGTTAATATTTTACTCAAAGTATTAAGATTGCGCAGTTGTTCAAGAGTAATCTTTTCGCCTTTTCTGGCGATATTTTCTCCCTGGGCAATAAACTTCTCTTTTGGGTGAACCGAATTAGCCAGCTCATCCCGATAGTTTTCGGACTCCTTCGGGTTATATATCAAAGTAGGCACGAAGGCTTTATCAACGAAGTTCAAATCTTCCGGGCTAAGCTCTAAATTTTTCCGTAGGTAAGGAAGAATTGTCTTTCCAAGCTGGACTGAATCGGCAATTTTCTCTACCTTTAATTCAGTCCTTCCCGCTTTGTCTTTTTTAAATAGAACGCTTTTATTCCCGGCTTTCACTAACGACTGCCGGAAATCTGCCGGCAGTATGTACTCAGGGTATTCTTTATTCAGATACCTCCTGATTTCTTCCTTTCGTTCATGAGGAAGCTCGCTTTGCTCGATTAATCTGGATAAATTCTTTAAGGAATCTTCTCGGGCCTGGGGATTAAGGTCGCAAACCGGCCGGTAAAATTCCGATATCTTTTTATCTCTGGCCGCCTGGGTTTCTTCGGCATTAAGAACCCAAAAATCTAGGGGGGCATAAATATCCTCCTGAACAATGAAGCCTTCTTTAAATTCGGTTCGGCAAGTAAAAGCGCCCGGCAAAGATATGACCCAAGTCCCGATAAAAATACCTAAAGCAATCAGATAGGTTACTCCGGTTTTAAAAGTAAGGCTTTTAAATTTAGATTGGAACTTTCTAAATCTATTTTCCCTCAGGCTAACTCTTCTCTTTTTCTCCACTCTTTCTCCCTTGCCTAATGCTCTCCAGAGAATAGGCTTTGATTATCTTCTGGACTAATTCATGACGGACAACGTCTTTTTCAGAAAAGTAGATAAATTTTATACCCTCAATATCTTTGAGAAGTTCACGCACCTCTATTAATCCAGAAATTTTACCGGAGGGCAAATCTACCTGGGTGACATCCCCGGTAATTACTGCTTTTGAATCGAAGCCTATACGCGTTAAAAACATCTTCATCTGTTCGCTGGTACTGTTCTGGGCTTCATCGAGAATAATAAAGGAGTCGTTTAAGGTCCTTCCCCGCATAAAGGCCAAAGGGGCAACTTCAATAACTCCCCTGTCCATATATCTCTGGATTTTCTCCACTTCCAGCATATCGTAAAGAGCGTCGTAAAGCGGCCGAAGATAAGGAGATATTTTCTCGTATAAATTCCCGGGAAGAAATCCCAATTTTTCACCGGCTTCAACGGCTGGCCGGACCAGAATAATCCGGCTCACTTCCTCCTTGATAAGACTATTCACCGCCATGGCCACAGCTAAATAGGTTTTTCCCGTCCCGGCCGGCCCAATGCTAAAGACGATATCATATTGGCGGATAGCTTTAATATAGGCGCTTTGCCCGGAGGTGCGGGGATGGATAAAACGTTTTTTTGAAGAAACCTCGATATTTCCTCCTTCCGGCTTCAGCTTTTCCTGGCGCTTAAGGCGTTCTATTGCTTCAATCACTTCCGCTCTATTCAGGTAATGATGCTTGCGAATCTCGGCTAAGAGGTACTGGAAAAAACCGGTTACCTTATCTGCATCCTGTCCGCTGATTTTTGCTTTTCCCCCTCGGAATAGAATTTTAACCGAGAAATCAGCCTCTAAAAGGCGCAAAAATTCATCCTGATGTCCAAAGAGCCTAATGGCTTCCTGTTCATCTCTGATTTGTAAAATTTTATTTTTTATCATCCGCTATCACTAACAACAACCGTTTTCACACAGGGAACTCTTCAACGATTAATAATTCATTTCCCGATTTTTATATGCAGCTCTTTAAGCTGTTTCTCTTCAACACTGGCTGGGGCTTTGGTTAAAAGGCATACTGCCTTTTGTGTTTTGGGAAAAGCAATTACCTCGCGAATCGAGCTTCTCCCTAAAAGAAGCATACAGAGGCGATCCAACCCCAAGGCAATTCCTCCGTGAGGCGGCGCCCCGTATTCCAAAGAGTCAAGAAGAAAACCAAACTTTTTTTTGGCTTCATTCGGATTTATTTTTAGGATTTTGAATATTTTTTCTTGAAGCTCCCTTCGATGTATTCGAATACTGCCGCCTCCAATTTCTTCGCCATTTAAAACCAAATCATAAGCCAGCGACTTGGCCTCTTTAAGGTTATCTTCGAGATTATTCCAATATTCTTCTTTGGGCATGGTAAAAGGATGATGAACCGACTGCCATCTTTTTTCATCCTGGCTATATTCAAAAAGCGGAAAATCTCTCACCCAGAGAAATTTAAAATCACCCGCGTCTTTCATTTTAAAAAAATCTCCCAAATAGTTTTTAAAGGGGATGAAAATCTCCTCGATCTTATTTTTTTCGCCGGCTAAAATGAAAATTATATCATTTTTTTCAGCTTTAAACCTTTCGCAAATTTCGTCCAAAATTTGAGGCAACACAAATTTCTGGAAGGAGGCTTCGATTCCCCCTTTTTTGACCTTTATCCAGGAAAGCCCCCGTCCGCCCAAAGAAATAACCTCTTTCCTTATATTCTCAATTTCCGAAAGGCTCAAGCTGCCTTTCCCTTTAGCTAAAATCCCCTTTACCTGTCCGCCCTTTTTAACCATCTCGCTAAAAATCTTATATCCAGCTTTTTTAACCAAGGGTGAAATATCGTCGACAGGAAGAGCCATTCTTAAATCAGGCTTGTCGGTATCGTATTTTTCCTTTGCTTCTTCATAGCTAAGCTGGATGAAAGGCTTATCTAATTCGATATTCAGCAAATTTCTAAAAAGAAAAGAAAACATCTCTTCGATTAAAAAGAAAATATCTTCTGCTCTGACAAAGGACATCTCTAAATCGATCTGCGTATGTTCAGGCTGGCGGTCAGCCCGCAGGTCTTCATCTCGAAAACAGCGGGCAATCTGGAAATATTTATCAAAACCGCTAACCATCAAGAGCTGTTTAAATAGCTGAGGGGATTGCGGTAAAGCATAAAACTTCCCTGGATTGATTCGGCTGGGGACCAGATAATCACGCGCCCCTTCCGGGGTACTTTTAGTCAAACAAGGCGTCTCTATTTCAATAAAACCTCGTTCAGTAAGAAACTGCCTGACAAAATAAAGCAGTTTATGGCGAAAAATAATATTTTTTTTCATTTCTTCCCTCCGTAAATCCAAGAACCGGTAGGACAGTCGGAGTTCTTCCGAAGGCAGTTGTTTTTCTTCCTCACTGACACAAAAAGGCAAGGTTTCGGCTTTATTTAAAACCTTCAACTTTTTCACTAAAACCTCTATTTCTCCTGTAGAAAGTCTAGGGTTAACCATCCCTTCCGGGCGAGCCCTGACCTTTCCTTCAATGGCAATGACAAATTCATCCCGTAAATTTCTGGCAGTCTTATGAGCAACTTTGTCTTCCTCGGGATTGAAAACTATCTGGGTATACCCCTCTCGGTCTCTTAAATCAACGAAAATTAAACCGCCATGGTCCCGGCGCCTGCCCACCCAGCCCATCAGGGTAACGTTTTTGCCTATATCAGCTTTTGTCAATTGACCGCAATTCTGGGTTCGTTTCCACTCACCGATTAAATCAAACATTTTTCTCTCCCAAGTATTCGGCTAATCTGTCTATCTTCACCAATTCCTGCTTTCCGCTGGCCATATTTTTAACCTGGACGCTTTCTTTTGCCCCTTCGTCATCACCTAGAATTAAAACGAATTTTGAGCCAAGTTTATCGGCCTGGCGAAGAATAGACTTTAAACTTCTTTGCAGATCAGTCTCGACGGCGATATCATAGCGCTCTTTTCTGAGTTTCTGCTTAATCTCCAACGCTTTTACCCGGTTCCCTTTTCCCAAAACAACCAATGTAATTTTTGTCTCTTCTAAATCAGGTATTTTTTCTTTCGGAAGAACAGCGATTATCCTTTCCAGGCCGAAAGAAAAACCGGTAGCCGGAAGCGCCGGCCCGCCAAATTCTTCTATTAAATTATCATAGCGCCCGCCCGCCCCCAAGGCATTTTGTGTCCCTAATTCCGGATGGATTATTTCAAAGATTATTCCGGTGTAATAATCCAATCCCCTTACCAAATGAGGATTTAGGCGGAAATCAATCTTTAAAAAGCTTAAAAAACCCTGCACCTCCTGAAAATGATGTTTGCATTTACCGCAAAGGGAATCGCTAACTTTAGGGGCTTTTTTAATCAATATCCGGCAGCCTTCCTTTTTACAATCAAGCAGCCGTAAAGGATTGGTATTAAATCTTCGCTGGCAGTCGGGGCATAGAGCTTTAAAATACCTTTTAAAATATTCCTTCAAGCGCTCGATATAAACTTTGCGGCAGACCCGGCAGCCCAGATGATTCAATTGAATTTCAAATTTTTCTATCCCGAGTTCAACCAAAAAATTATGAGCTGTTTCAATAACGTCAGCATCCAATAAAGCCAGGTCTCCAGAGCCAATCAACTCTACCCCAACTTGGTGGAATTGGCGCAACCGGCCGGCTTGCGGTCTTTCCCTCCGAAACATTGGCCCCAGGTAATAATATTTTTTGACCCCGTTTATCCGGTATAGATTGTGCTCCAAAAAAGCCCTGACTACCGAAGCGGTTGCTTCTGGTCGTAGACTGATACTTCGGCTGCTCTTTTCTTCGACAGTATACATTTCTTTCTGGACAATCTCCGTATCAATACCGATGCTGCGGGCAAATAGCCTTGTCTCTTCCAATAAAGGTAGCCTTATCTCCTTATAGCCATAATGCGGGAAAAACCCATGAGTAACAGTTTCTAAATACCGCCAGGCATTCAGTTCTTCCGGCAGAATATCCGTCATCCCTCGCAGGGCTTTAACCTTATTCTTCGTTGTTTCTTTTTCTTTGTTTGGCACCTTAGACCTCTTACTCTTTAAAAGTTTATTATTTCCCCAGCATTTCCTTCATTTTTTTACCTGGCTTAAAAATGATTACCCGGTGGCTGGGCACGGGAAACTTTTCTCCGGTTTTAGGATTTCTGGCCAGGTGGCCTTTCCGTCTTTTTACCTTGAAAACGCCCCAGTTCCTTAATTCAATATGGCGATTCTTGGATAAATTCTGACTTATCCGCCGGAAAAGCGACTCAACGGTCGTTTTGGCAACCTCCTGGGTCACTCCAATTTCTTGAGCAATTTCAATTATTAAATCCCTTTTCCGAACCATTGACTATTCCCTTTTATCTTCCGATTTTTCATTACACATAACACAACTACTACGAGCCACTTTGGCTCTTAGCTCTTCGCTCATGGCTCTTAGTTTTTTTCTTACTATCAGCCATGAGCCACTTTTACATCTCACATCACATATTACACGATTTTATTTGCCTCCGCCTTGAAGGTTACATAATCTCCGCCGAGCAAAGAATCAATTTCTCTCTCCAGGTCTTCTGTCGGAGCTACCTTTACCAGAGAATTCACCAGGAGTTTCACCTTCTTTTTGTCTTTATTCTCCACTCGAAGAAAAACCTTAGCTTTCCCGGGATATGCCAAAAGTATTTTTTTTAACTTATCTAATTTATCGTCTTCCAGGCTAAAACCGGGCATGTCGATCTGGACTGTATCCGTAAAACACTCGACCACTTTATTTAAAGGGACAATCCCCTCGGCGATTATTTTAGGCTTATCATTTTTTAAGTCGAGCCGGCCGACAACAAAAATAAGGGCGTCTTCACGAATATACTTGCGGCTTTGCTCAAAAAGGCGGGGGAAAACAATCACCTCGGTCATCCCTTCTAAATCCTCAAGGGAGAGAAAAGCCATCTTTTCTTCTCTCTTTTTAGTGAGATGCATCTTGAATGTGCGGATAATTCCTCCCAGGCGTATTTTTTCTCCATCCGGCAAGGTTTTCAGATTAGAAGATTTGGCTGAAGAATATTTTTCGATAATTTCACTATGCCGGGCCAGAGGGTGTCCGCTTACATAAACGCCAAGGAGTGTCTTTTCATAAAGCAGAAGTTGGCTCTCCGGCCATTCTTCTGTTTTAGTATCCGCCGAAAAAACATCATTTCCCGGATGAGAACTGAATTCATCCCAAAAAGCCGTCTGTCCCATTTGATTTTCCTTTTGCCGCTGCTGGCCCAGTTCTATCGCTTTGTCCAACTGGCGCATTAAACCGGCCCTTTTTTCCCCTAAAGAGCTGAAAGCCCCGCATTTAATCAGGCTTTCTAAAACCTTGCGATTCACTAAACGTAAATCCACCCGCTTGGTAAAATCAGAAAGAGATTGAAATTTTCCCGAATTTTTCCGGCTTTTAATTATGGAGGCAATAGCACCACCGCCGACATTTTTAACGGCTAAAAGCCCAAAGATAATCCCTGCATTTTGCTTGTTTCCTTCCCCTATGGGTAATCCGGGTTTTTTCTCGCTTTTGGGAACCTCTAACGGAGTGAATTTCGCCAAACTTTCATTGACATCCGGAGGAAAAATTTTAATCTTTAGCCGCCGGCATTCTTCTATATACAAACTGATTTTGTCAGGATTACTGGCTTCGCTAGTAAGAAGGGCCGCCATAAATTCAACCGGAAAATGGGCCTTGAGATATGCGGTGTAATAAGAAATCAAAGCATACCCTGCGGAATGAGATTTATTAAATCCGTAGCCGGAGAATTCATAAATTAAATTAAAGATTCGTTCCGCCACCCTTTTAGCAATACCGTTTTTTTGAGCCCCTTCGATAAAGTCTTTTCGGCTGCGGTCCATATCCTCAGGAATCTTTTTACCCATTGAGCGGCGTAAAATATCTGCCTGTTCCAAAGAAAATCCGGCCAGACGGCTGGCAATAAGCATCACCTGCTCTTGATAAAGGATAACCCCGTAAGTTTCTTTAAGGATAGGTTCTAGCCAAGGGTGAAGATAACTGATTGAAGTAAGATTATGTTTTCTCCGGATAAAATCGTCAACCATACCGCTTCCTAACGGGCCCGGCCGATAAAGGCTCAAAAGAGCGATTAAGTCTTCAAAAACCTCCGGTTTCAGCTTTCTTAATAAATCCTGCATCCCGCTGCTTTCTAACTGAAAAAGGCCTAAAGACTGCGCTTTCCCTAAAAGCTGGTAAGTCTCTTTGTCATCTACGGGTATATTTTTCAAATCCAGTTCTATTCCTTTTTTCTTAACGAAATTGGTTGTCTCCTGAATTACCGTCAGGGTCCGCAGGCCCAAAAGGTCCATTTTCAAAAGGCCTATTTCTCCCAGAGATTTCATTTCGTATTGGGTGATTAGCTCGGCGTTACTTCCCCGATAAAGCGGCACTTTGTTAATCAACGGTTCATCGGAAATAACTATGCCGGCGGCGTGGGTAGAAGCATGGCGGACCATTCTTTCCAAAGAACCAGCCACCCTGACCAGATTATTGACCTGCGGGTTGGTTTTTAGGAGCTCGCTTAATTCTGTTTCCTTTCTGACCGCCTCCTGCAAAGTAATATTCGGTTCAAAGGGAATCAACCGGGCGATTCGATCCACTTCAAGATAAGACATACCCAACCCCCGGCCGACATCGCGAATTACACCCCGGGCAGCCATCGTTCCAAAGGTAATTATTTGGGCAACGTTTTCCCGGCCGTATTTTAAAGATACATATTCGATAACTTCGTTCCGTCTCTCGTAACAGAAATCGATATCAATATCCGGAAGGCTCAGCCGGGCTGGATTTAAGAATCGTTCAAAAATTAAATTATACCTCAAGGGGTCAATGGCCGTGATACCTAAAACGTAAGCTACCAAACTTCCCGCCGCCGAACCCCGGCCGGGACCAACCGGGATTCCGCTTTCCTTAGCCATATGGATCAAATCCCAGACAATTAAGAAGTAACTGCTGTAATTCATCCGGGAAATCATTTCTAGCTCGTGGTCCAGTCTTTTTTGCGCTTCCGGGTTTTCTCCGTATAAAGCCTTCATCCCCCGATGAGCCAGTTTCTTCAAATAAGAATCGGCAGTTTCACCTTCCGGCACTTCGTATTTAGGCAGGTGTTGTTCACTGAAGTTCAAAGAAAGATTGCATTTTTCGGCGATTTCCATCGTGTTTGATAAGGCTTCCGGCAGATCTGAAAAAAGCTTTTTCATCTCTTCGGCTGATTTAAAATAGTATTGACCGGAATTAAACCGCATGTGTTTAGGGTCATTTACCGTCGTCCCTGTCTGGATGCAAAGGAGAACTTCATGCGGGAAAACATCCTCTCTGGAAAGGTAATGACAATCGTTGGTTGCCACCATAGGGATGTTTAGTTTTTTACTTAACTTTACTAAAGCCTGATTGACCTTTTTCTGCTCCGGAAGATTATGGTCCTGAAGTTCTAAATAAAAATTTTCCGGTCCGAATAAATCTTTGAACCCCGAAGCTGCTTCTTCGGCTTCGGTAAATTGGTCGTCTAGAAGAAGCTGGGCGATTTCTGATTTTAAACAGCCGCTTAAAGCAATCAACCCTTGATGAAATTTTGCCAGAAGCTCTTTGTCAATCCGCGGTTTATAATAAAATCCTTCTAAATAGCCAAGGCTGGAAAGTCTGATTAAATTTTTATATCCCTGATAGTCGGCCACTAAAAGGGTTAAGTGGTTTGAACCGCCTCCCCGGCCCGCCTTTTCCAGGCGGCTCCTTGGGGCAACATAGACTTCACAGCCAACAATTGGCTTTATCCCTTCTTTCATTGCCTGCTTATAAAACTGGATAGCCCCGAACATATTCCCATGGTCAGTCAAAGCCACGGCCGGCATTTTGTACTGATGAACCCGTTTTAACAAGGGTTCCAGGCGGCAAGCCCCGTCTAAAAGGCTGAAATCACTATGGAC